>ERZ773018.452-NODE-452-length-24528-cov-3.137172_pt1 | contig 24528 bp, 37 predicted proteins | sample MGYA00580840_ERZ773018 | MGnify/ENA primary metagenome ERZ773018 (study PRJEB29015, sample SAMEA2738125) | human oral metagenome | biome: human oral; feature: human-associated habitat; material: saliva | place: China | collected 2256 ... | reverse complement strand
AACCACTTTGAAGATTATCACTTAAACGGTCTCGAAGAGCCGCCTTATCCATTAGTTCTCTTACCGTCATCTTCTTTCACCTCACCTGTAATAGATTTAATATCATATACTGTATAGGTTACCAGTTGTCGTTGTTGAAGAATTTTATCAAATGGAATTTCATCTGTTAAGTTGTGAACGTGTTTGCGACTAGCAAAGTAGCGAACAATCATCGTACCAGCATAATTTGGGTCCATGTGTTGGATTTTTACACCATCTGTATCTTGGATAAAGATAACAGGGAATTGTCCACACAAGGAAATAAAATCATCTGGACGAAGTTCTTTAGATGTACCATTAAGAGTTACCTCTTTTACTAACTCTGGGTTACCATCTTGAGCTAATTCTTCGCTTAGTCTATCAATGGCCACGTTTAAACTCATTATTAGTTCTTCGTCTGATAAACTAAGTTTCTGCATATCGCCTAGTCGTTGACGAACCAAAATCAACAAGTCATTTGTTGTCATTGTACCTCCTATACAAAGAATGGCATTGGTCGCTCAATAGGACCACTTGATTCGCCAGCTACCATTTTTTGAATTTCAGCTGATATTAAACCAGCCACAGTATCTGCTCCAAAATTACCATTAAGTAATCCTAGACTATAGCGTGAGAACATGTCGAATAAGACATAAGGCAAATCGATTTCATCATCGATATTCTCAATAGGGTATAAGATATAGGTATATGCCATTGTAGCTTCTTTATCAATTTTGATAGTATTACCAACAAATTTATATTTACCATCGAAGTCGTCTTCAAATGATTTGAACCCTCCAAAGTCAGTTGGTAAATTGGCCTTGCCATTACGTGGCTTTAGTTTAACTTCTTTAGTAATCCAAAATGATTTAGCATTGATAAGAGCTAGGTTAACATATCGTAATACGATATTTAGAGCATCTATAATTTCTGGGTCACTATGTTTACGATTAGCATTTTCGCCTAACCCATATAAAACAGAAGTAACCACATCACGTACTTCAATCATAAGTACCTCTTGATATTACCAGTCGTAGTCCTAAATTCTGGATTTTTCATAATCCATTTACGAATCCACATTTCGTATTCTTTTTTGTCCTTACCTTGACACTCTTGTGCCATAATAAGTTCAAAATCACTCATAAAACGATGGCGAGGAATACGAGCAATTACTTTAGCTTGGCCGTTCAAGTTTCCTTCAAGACCACTATCACGTTCCTCTTTCACTTGTTGTAAAATATCAGATTCGTCAAAGGTATGTTGAATACTCCAGGTGTCTTTCTCGACTGTAACCTTTGTGTCTATTCTCATATATCACCTTTTAATCAAAAAAAATAAGGGGGTAGAATTAACTACCCCCAAGGATTATTTGGAAATGCCGTACAAGCGAGCATTTGCAATTGGTGCAGTACATTCGAGAGTAGCTGTACCTGTAATTACGGATTCTTTGTATGTACCTTTACGTTCCAAATCTTCATTATGGAATGGAATAAGGTAACCAAGTTTCCAGTATTGCAATTCAAGCAAGTCTACAACGTCATCTGCGTATAGACGGTGAGCAACCAACTCAATTACACCGAAGTCTGTTTCAAGAACGTCGATTACTTGAGTTAATTTTTTAGCTTCCATCGCAACGTTACGTTGAGAGTTAGCTGTGAATGTAGACGCTTTACGTTTGTTTTTACCAGACATAACAGCAATATCTACGTCACCACCACGACCCCATACTGCTTGCATAGCGTCATTCAATGATTCCATTGTAAATTCGCCAGCTGGATTCAACGCTTTAGCGTCGATAGCGTTGCAGTAAGTCAATTCCATTTTACCAGCTGTAACAGCGGCAGATGGTTTAATTGGAGTGCCAGGAGTAGCGGCAGAGTCTTCTGCTGTGGCATGTAATGTGAAAGTATCTTTATCGATAGGTTTCACGAAATATTGTGTATTAGCTTTGTACTTAGCGTCCAAAGTAGCTGAACCTTTACCACGTACGATAACTTTATCACCAGTTACGAAACGATGGTTAGCCAAGGTTACTACGCCTTGAGCATCTACAGTTACTTCAGAGAAGTTATCTAAGAAGTAAGGGATACCACCGAAACGACCAGCAGTAGTTTCATCGAATGGTGCTTTCACTTTGTTAGATACAATAGCATATTCAAGGTCACGACCAATTTCTTTAGAAGCCTTCAACATTTGATATGCTTTTTCATCACGTACACCGTATTTCTTGATAGCTTGAGTGATATCAGATACAGTGTAGCCATGTTCGAATTGTTGTGTGAAGTTAGATTCACGTCTACGTGGAGTAGCTTGACGAGTACTGAAATCATGTACTTCAAGAGTAGCGTTATCCATTGCTGGACGTAAAGAATCACACAACCAACTATGTTCTGTATTGTGTACAGAAAGTTTCCCGAATCGGGAAGTTAAAAGTGTTTGGTCAGGGTCGATATTCGTAATGAAATCCAGATATGTTAATCTTATGCTTTCACATAAGTCCAGACTATATTATCCTTATGCGGTTCTAGCGTATAGTCGTTGGGAGTTATCATGCAATCTCAATTGTTTGAAGTGATTAAAACGATTTTGCTTTCTCATTAAATGGAATACAAAATCAGATTTTGCTAGTGACTTTAAGTTCACTCTAAATCCGTAAATGTCTTTTTTAGGTGCTTTTTGCGGAATTTCTATGAGCTTTTTCGTTTCTATTCCTACTAAAGTAAAGATTTTTTTAATAGCTAAAGCCCACATGAATGTTGTTCTGTAACCACATTCAAAGTTCCAGTTGCTTCCGTTTGTTCTTGCACTCATATATCCATCGCTATCCATAATGCCTTCTAAAAATGCAAGTTGCTTATCTCGGTCCCAGGAAAACACATATTCTGGAACAAGTTGTTTTCTGTGGGTGTCTTCGTATATTTTTTTAAAATATATATTACCGACGGAGCAAGTATATACGAGATTGTCAGAGGAAGTTCTCCTCTTTGCTTCTTTCACTTTTACATTACGTCCAGTCTCAATTGATAGAATACTTGCCGTGTAATCTACAAAATCCTTATCAATTGCCTGTAAAGTGAATATGTAATTATTGTCACTTCTTTTTTCTATATGGCCATCTCCAAAATAGAGGCCAAGCAGATATGCATAATTCTTCTCTGCTGATTGCCCATTTATCATATGAACATCTCCTTTATTTTCACACTTGGGTAAAAAGAGCTTTAGGGGTTTCCAGCATATGGCTAGATTTTATATGAACAATTTCATTTATTCATGTCTTCAACCTTACCAACCACGTTGTAAGACTTAACAGCCGTTTGTTGGGACAATTAAGTACCTCCTTATTTAGAAAAATATCCTAGTTTAGAAATAATATCGGCTTGTTGGTCCACAGATAATCCTCGTAATTTAGAATAATCAATTTCTGTTGACGGACTACCTGGTGGAACAGTAGCGGCACCAGCACCCTCTACAAATGGCGGTTTCATAGATGGTTTTGCCTGTGGTACTGGTTGTTTTCGTTGAATTGTTGGTACTTGGTTAGCACCATAATACTCATTACGCACAGCTGACATGTATGCGTCAATTGTTTGCGAATCATAGTTATCCATCGCCTGTTTAATCTGAACAGCTTGTGCATAAGGTAAGTTATTTAGTTTTTCCAACGCCAATTGATTAATAGCTTGGAAGTTAGGGTCTTGGAAATATTTACCCATTGTATGATTAAAATTGTCTACCACACGTTGACGGTCTGCTTCTTGTTGACGAGCTGCATAGATTTCAGCTTTAACGTTAGCAATACTATCAGCGTAAGCCGCTTGATGTAACGGATTATATTCATCGAATTCCTCACCTAATGCCGATTGTACTTCTTTACGAGCGTATGCATCAAGTTGAGTGTAATAATCACGTTGCGTAATTTGCGGTTGTTGCGGTACTGTTTGTTGAACTTGAGGTTGAGCTTGTTGAGCATTAACATTTGGTTGTACTTGAGGAGCTTGGTTATACTGCAAGTGGCGTCGTTCTTCTGCAAGAGCTTGCGTTTTACGAGTATAATCTTGATTTCTCATGTATCCATGTAATAACTCGTCAAGGGTTACTTCTTGTTCTTGGCCGTTCACTTTGACAACATAAGTTTCTGGTTCTGCTGGTTGTCCTTCTGGTTCAGCTGATTCACCTTCGGGGTCCTGTTCGCCTTCTTCTTCGCCATCACCGAATCGACCATTGTTGAAAAATACAGGATTGCCATCTTCGTCAATACCAAAATCTGGCACATCTTCTGTATTGGAGTCCACTTCGGGTTGCTCCAAATCAACTTCTGCTTCACCTTCGTCATCGGCGAAAGTTTGCAAGTCAAACTTAAATTTTAAATCTTCCATGTTACCTCCTTCACTCCCATATTGGGTTGGTGAAAATTAAAATTAAATTAGCCCGCCAGACGTAGCGTAGTAGTCTCGTACATTATCTGCTCCAGAACCACTACCTAATCTATTAAAGGTACGACCAATAGCGGAGCCGTCCCAAATAGATTGGTGTTGTGCTGGTACTGAAGAAGATGAGGAGTTAGTCACTGAACTTGGAGACACTTCATCTGGTACGTTTTGGTATCCGCCAGAATGTGTTTGTGCAGATGCTTCATCGTAATAGCTAGGTTCGCTATCACTATATGAAGCTTGTTCAGCATAAGCTCTAGCAGCTTCTTCCTCAGCTTGTCTACGCAAGGCTTCTTGTTTTTTCAAATACTCTGCATAAGGTGCCTTTAATGCTCCAACGCTGTACAAATTTTGAATTTCCTGTGGGTCAAACTCTGTACGTGCTTTCATAGAACTAATATCATCATCTTTCCAACCTAATCCTTGTAATGTTTTATCATCTGCCCATTGATAACCCATACCTTCAGCAAATGGGTTTTGGCGACGCCAAGCTTGGTCTTTAGGGATAAGAGACATACGTTCTTGGGCAATTTCGCCCATTGTTTTAGCTGGCAATGTACCTTCAGCACTGTCATGATAACGTTGTTCTGCTTGTTTGCCTTGTCGTAAGATTTCTGCGATTTTAGCAGAGAATTCTGGACTTAAACCAGGGTGTGATTGTTGATAGGCACGTGTATCGGCTTCATCGGCACGAGCTTGTGCTTGTGCTTTTGTTTCAAAACGTGGAGCCATACTTACAGACGTATAATCTGTGTTTGGTGTGAATTTACCTTTTTCTGGTGCTACATATGGAGTATTAGCATCCATACGAGCTTGTGCCACATTACTTGGCTCTTGTTGAGCCCTGTAATCCTGTAGCGTTTGTGGTTCTTGTTGAACACCAGCTTTTTCTGCTAATGCCATAGCAATTGGAGAAGGGCTAGCACCACCTCTCCAGTCTGCAAATTGAATTCCCATGTCATTCCTCCTTAGACGCCTGGAAAATATCCAGTCCGTTGTAAATACTCTTCTTGCTGTTTAAAGTCAGCAAGCTCTTTATTGGCAATCTGTCCACTAGCAATTGTAGATGCTAGGAAAGATTTAAAACCCTCCGATGCCAGAAGGAGGTTCCTGTACTCCACTAGACGGTCCTCTTGGCACGTTTTGAGGTTGCTGATTATCCACTCTTGATACGCCTGTAGCCAATCCTCCAGAAAGGTTAGTGCCGCCGAAGCCTCCGCCCCCAAATTCGCTTGTAGCATTAAATTGTTGATTTCCGTTTGGTCCATTTCCAGCTCCTCCGAATAATACTTGTAATTCTGGTGGCAATTGTAATAGATATTGTGGTGGCAAAATACCAAACTGAGCATAATATTGCAATGCGTCTGGTGGTAATTGACTCAATACCTGTTGTTTTAACTGCATTTCCATAACCATACGTTGCTGTGTAACGTTAGGGTCAGTAATATAATCGCCATAGTTTTTAAAACCGATACTTTCAATCCACTTTTTAAATAGATTGTAGATATTTTCTGGTGTAGAAACCATGTATCCGCCAGCATTTGCTTGCATTAACGCTGTCAAAAGCGTTTGCGTAGCCATGATAGTAGATTCTTTGGTAGCAATACTGATACCAGCATTAACAATTAAGTCAAAACTACCGTCCAAATCTTCTGGACTTATCTTCAATTCTTTATTAGTTAAACGAATTACTGTTTGTTGGTCGATAAACTTTTGATTCAAAGACACCATAAAACGGAATAGTTCAGATAAACCTGTTTCAGCGAACATACGTGCTACTAATTCAAGACGTTGTGCTGATTGACCTAAGATAGCACTAATACCAGTAGCTGTTTTATTTAGGCTGTTAGCGTCTAAGCCTTGGTTATAACGAGTAATACCAGTACGGTTTTCTTTTTGTCCTTCAATCCACTCTAAGAATTGGAATGTTTGTGGTGCTAATGGAGTAATATTCATTGGCATAGCCACTTCATTCATTGAATGACCAGCTTTCATACGGATAACCTTACGTCCTTGCACAAAGTCATCAATATTGATAGCAGATTCGTCTAACAACATCTTAGGGTCGTTAGTTAACGCAACATTTTGCATGATTTGACGTGTTAACGCAACTTTAAGGTCTTGTAATTCGCCAATTAATTCAGCATATGAACGCTTAACCCAAATGCGATGAGGGTCTTTTGTAGGAGAAATAGCAAAGAATGGGTGTCTGCCCATGTAATTTTGTTCCATACGGATAATCGTATCACCACAAATGGTGATAATCATATCTTCCAAGATACCATCATTATTAATGTCGATTTTTGTATAACATTCATAGATAACCACTTCTTGACGGGCAGTTTGCTCGTCTTTATTTATGTCTACGTAGTTATCGCCAATAACCTGTTCTACTTGGTCTACGTTCATGCCATTGTAATTGCCGTTAACACGGATATCATCGATATTAGCGTATACTCCTTGTGCTTCTCGCTCACGCAAATAAGACATCGTTACTTTACGTTTATGAGCTACGAAGTTAGCTTCTTCTAAAGATTTAGCGTCTGGGGAATATAAAAACTCACTTACTAGAATATTTTCTAATTTAGGTGCGTTTTTTCGATAATACGGCAATTGGTATGTAACAGAGAAGTCACCGAATTGGTCTGGACCTTGAATATCTTCGATAGTTACACCAGTTTGTGTAAGAGCCTGTAGTGCTTCATTGTTAAGTACAGCTGTTTCTGTTGTGTACCCCTCTGTACGCTCCCAATAACATTTGATAATACCCATACCAACAATCAAAGAATCCTTCATCCAGTTATACAAAACTGTAAAAAAGTTATTTTGTCGTTGTAGTTGATACACCAACAGCTCTTGCATGGTTTCTGCTTTCGTATCATCTTCTTCTGTAACACCAGCAATGGTAATTACTTCATCAGAGCCAGTAAATACCTTCATCAAAGATGGTAAAGCCCATTCAATTGTGTCGGCTACGTCTGTAGATACAAGGTCAGAGGTCTTAGAAAGAATAGGGAACTTCTGACGGTAGTAATCTTTATCGGCATAATAGATGTCATAACGTTCTCGAACTGCTGGTTCGACAATGGAAGCTTGATATGCTTCGGCACGTTGAATATCGTTCTGCACGTATCGGACTACTGTCTTATTTAAGTCCTGTAATACGGATTCACTATCCATTTAACCTCCTTAATCAAGAATACAAATAATATTAGAATGAGCCATTAACAGATATTTAGAACCTTCAATTGTAATCTCTTGTGTATATGGCCCAAATTGAACCACGTCACCTTCTTGAACTTCGTTATGTACCCATTTACCATGGTCGAATTTACCCTCGCCACTAGCAAACACCATACCAATGTTTTGTGCTTTTGGTGTGGCACCAAGAATAATACCACTTTCGGTAGTTTCTTCCTTCACTTCTGGAATAACCAATACGTTATCATGTAATACTTTCATTACATCGCACCTCCTAATGGAATATCACTTGTACTTACATTACTAAAGTTACTAACAGGTGGCACAGCAATCTGACTGATATAAGCTAAAGCGTCAATCAAGTCATCGTGTAACCCTTTAGGGAAACTTTGTAATTCACTTTCGAGTTCTGTGAGGAACTTGGCTCCCATAGGGAACCACACACTACCAGTTTTAAACCGTGGTTGAAGAGTAGCAATACGTAATTCCTTACGACTAGACGCTTCTAAGTCCTTAACTGTAAACCAAATATTACGTTTAGGCATTTCTTTCTCTAGGTAATGTTTAACAGAAGCCTGGTATGCTACTTTTTCTACACCTACATAGATAGGTCTATACTTTTGTACTGCTCTAAATATAGCGTCAATGGTTTGTGAAGGGTCATACCTATCATAATCAACGTCCAAGATAAACCATTTGTTATCTGGATTTACTGCCACTGTGCAAACTACTGTATAATCGGCACTTTCTTTTTCAGAGATAGCCAAATCCACTGTAGTATAAATAGAACAATCTTCTAACTTTAACTCGTTAGGAGCGTAATACATAAAGTATTCTTTCTTAAACATTTGACGTTCTGGAGAAATAGCAATACACATTTTTTCTCTTTCCCAAATGTCTAGTTTACCTAACGCCCTCCACGCTTCTTTCTCTTCGAGAATTTCCTCGACTGGGAAACGTTCTGGCCAATTGGAAGCTCCTTCGTCGTCCATAACTGGAATACGTAACGCATTAAATTTAAGTAAGTCTTTATTCTCGATAACCTGTTCAATCAAACATTTCTCGCCAAGGTTATTACCAATCATAAAGATACGGGTTCTCTTACCAAGGAAATAAGCGTCTGATAAAAACCAATCGTAGTCATTGCTTTGTACAGTATCTGACATGGAATCTTCAACGTCTTGTGGGTCGTCGATTACGATAATATCTGGTCGTTTATCACCCCATAATAAACCACGGATAGAAGAACCTTTACCATATGCTTCCATACGGACACATATTTCTTCGCCCTTCTCGTCGGTAACAACACATTCGAACGCCTTCTCTGATTGTTGCTTAACTTTGACCAGGTTCAAACTTAAAAACTCATTGGAAACGTATGTTTCAGCAATTTCTTTTAATTGCTTACTAGCCTTCGTTTGGTTGGCCATAATAAACACAATATAATTGGCTTTCTTGGAAGGGTATGTTAATCGGTATAAAGGAAACGCACGCAATACATACGAGCTTTTTGCTGATTCACGGAACCCCTCAATGGCAAAATGCTTTTTCTCATGTAACAAAATGTCACTCCACTTATAGTGGAACCAAGCTGGCTCTACTTCTTCTTCGATAGGTAGAAACAATCGGTGGAATGTAACTAAATTTTCTTTCCCTCTCCTAAATGCTTCCGCTATCTTATCTTGTGCAGTAGATATAAAACCACCTCCTATAGTTAATAAAGCTCATTATCTCTGGAGGTATTTATATATAAGTGTAAATATAATTCAAAAATTAATTTTACTGGTAATGGTCTATTCATATAGGGGGTACCCTTTTGGGAAGCCCCACCCTCTTATAAATCTGGGGAAATAATGGAATATTCTAGGCAACTTCTTATAAATCTGGGGAAAGGGTCTCTAAACTGGCGGGGGTGACATGGGGGGCGGTGAAATCGAAGCCCTCCCCCTTGGCTAGATGATTCTCAATCTCAAATACAGGGCAAAAAGTAGGTAATTACCGATAAAGAGAAGTAAAAAGGCTGTAAAGCCAGTAAATACAACGATTTCTAGGATTTATAGCTCATGTGGTTTAGTGTAACCATCGAAAGCAACCGATACACGGAGCGAGTAGATAGGTCTTAGATAACTAAATAAAGAGTGATTATCCTTGATAGTCCGCCTAACCTTTCAAAGCAATTCAATTTACTAATGAAAGGGCAAGCCAACAGGCTTGTAAAGTGATATATCATGACTATTAAAAGAGAAATTACAAAAAACGCAACTACAAAAAATACTACTAAAACTACAAAGGCAACTGGTAAAAACACATTCAAATTCGATGAAAAAACAGGCGTATTAACGCTTAAATTAGAATGTGAATGGAATAAAACCCATACAGGGCTAAAAGTAAAACACATTGACGATGTGAAAACTGAAAAGTCAGAATATAAAGTAACTGTATTCCATGACGGTGAAGGAAACACATTGAAAATGTTTAAAACTGGTTTCGAGTACGAAAGTACAGTAAAAACCAAAAAACCAGTAGCGGTAGACCCTAAAAAGCTAGATAAATTAGACAAAGATGAGCAAGATGTATTACTTGCTATCCTTGCTAAACTACAATAATTTATTACAGGGTTAGGCGGTGTATCAAGGGTAATCACAAAATCACGATGTTATATATATGTGATAGTTTTTCTCTTAAAATCCCGTGTTTTTTGAGAGTACGGTATACATATGTTATAGCATTGTGAAGAAAAGCATTTTTTTAAAATGAGGTGAAAAACTATGTTAAGAAAAATCGTACAATTCGAAGGCAATGCATTTTACAGTGCTGTAGGTATTCCTACTACCAAGTTCGAAAGAGTAGCTTTATAAGTACTAAAATACGATTGTATCGATGAGTGGGGTATATTCCATAGAGAATGGTTACCAGATAGCTTTAAATACTGGCTATTTGAAAAAGAATACCTTTGTGATGAGTGGGAACAATTCATAGAGGATAACGCTATCCCTACAAATGAAAGAGTTTTATTGTTAGCGTACGAATACGCTAAAAAGTACAGAAAACTTGCATACCTTAAAAAGCAGTACGCACGTCGTAACGTAAATAATGGCGTGTATTGTAACCAATTATAAAAAAATTAGGCTAGTTTACGGACTAGCCTTTTTTTGCGTTATAATACCGAACATATATTCTATTTATAAATAATAATTAACAGCTTAAATTATTGTATACAATATATTAAATTGTAAAGGGTTATGAGTTTATGAATACAGGTATATCTCTATATAGGGTTATTCTAATATATGTGATGAGTGATAGGGAATTTATTTTTCTTTCCCCCGTTTTCGCCTTTGCCTTGATATTGACTTGTATCGTGCTTTGCATTGCCTGTATAGGCAACGTGTTATATGTTGGCTTATGAGTGAGTTATAACGCTTATGAGTGTTACTATATTTTAGTAATAGCCCTAGAATTGATTATATAGCCCTCTAAGCCCTTTTTATATCTTTTTAGGTAAATCAACCCTATCGAATCATTTAAAGCACCATACGGAGCGAATAAACGAATTTTATTTATAGGTACATACGTTTGTATGTATCTTTTTTTATTACCTGTATTGATACATATCTATATATAGATACATGATACAGAATTTATTTTTTCTTATTCCCTGTTTTTAGTTTTATATATATTCTGTTTTCATGTTTGTATCATTTCACTTTTTCACCACTCATATTTATCTTGCTAGTTGATTCTCATTGCGAAACCGTCAAGGTGCTGTAGATGTCGATATCCAACGAACACAACAAACATCACGATTCTGGCGTTTTGAAATTCATGTGCTACAGTGAGTGCAGTCGATGAGTTCGATAACCCAACGACTACACATACACACACTTATGTGTGTAGTGTAAATATCCATGTTTTATTTAAGAAAGGAATGTGCTATGGATATCTCAACTGTTCAGGCCATTGGCCAGATTCTAGCATGGACTACTGTATTAGTAGGCTATGTATTCATGTTTATGTTTATGTATTTTGTATTAAAAAAGTGAGGTAATTTATGATGAAACAATATGTATTTAACGGAAATCTCTATAACTGCGAATTGCTCACAGAAAACATGGAAACAAAAAAATTATTTTATTTTCTACGGAACACACAAAATTCTAGCGATGTAATCAAAATCGCAAAAGAAGATATGCCAGATGAGTATTTTCCTAAACTCGTGAAATTCCAGGCTGGTGACATCGTTCGTGTAAATGGCTATTACATTGACCATATCCAAGAAGATATGGAAATCGATGTAAATCTAAAGCTTACTGAGCATATTTTCGATGCCGATGGAAATAAAATTAAAGCTGGCAACGAATATGTCAGCACAGACGGCAAATTTTTTAAAGCAGGGAAGTACGATATTTTGTGGCAATACGGACTAAACCCAGGAACGGTTGACGGTGCAACGCTGATTGCTACTGGCTCTGTTAGTTTTTTGAGCGGAAAAGTTATAGAAAAACCAATTCACCTACGATTCGGCAATATGGATGTAGTTGTAGACGAAAGCGAATGTGTACAGTCTACGCTTTCTGGAGAGCATATCCCTAGAGTATGGGAGAACCGTTACATCGAAGACGATGATGAAATCATTACACATAACGATATTTTAAAAGGGCTGACCGATGAATACCAAATTTGTGATGATTGTGGCGACATTTATTACGCCGACGACATGACAGATACTCGTGACGGTAGAATATGCGAGCATTGTCTTGATAACTACTACGTATGGTCTGAAGTAATGGAAGAATATATTCACAGCAACGACGCTGTTTGGGTAGGCGACGAACCAATGACAGATGAATATCGTGACAGTCATTATTATTGTTGTGAAGCATGTGGTGAGTGGTTTGACTTAGATTGTAATGGGTGCGAATCCGATGACGGCTACTACCTATGTGACGGTTGTATGGATGACTACACATGTGCAAACGGTGACGTCTACTATACAGATAGCGACTACATTAGATGCTATCACCCAGATATCGACCTCCACTTTTATGGAGAAGGACCTAAGTTCTTAGGTTGTGAATACGAGGTGCAAGGTGGCGGTTGCAACTCTCGTATCGCAGAAAGCATTTTTGGTGACTACGCAGAATTCTACTGTTCTCATGATGGTTCTTTAGATGAAGGATTTGAGGCAATCACGCATCCGTGTTCTCCAAAATATATGTTGTCTAATATTGATTGGGAAACAATCGTAGATAAACTCGATGAAAATGGCTATGACGATGCTGAGGGTGCTGGATTTCACGTCCACATCTCCAGAGAACACTTTAAGTCCCAGTCACATATCGGGAAATTAATCCGATTCTTTTCTGATAATTACCAAGAGTTGGTAAGTTTCGGTAATCGTACATGGGATACAGCGAACAAATGGGCAAGACCGACTGACTACGATACAGAAGATAAATTTATTGATATTTATAATATAACCCGTAGAGAACGCTACAGTGCGGTGAATGTACAACCTTCTGAAACAGTTGAAATCAGATTGTTTGGATGTACTTATCGACCAGAAGTCATTCGCAGTTACATTCAGTTTGTAGACATTATTACAGACCTAGCGAACGGGTTCTATAACGATATGACATTCAAAAACGTTCGCAAAGAGGCTACAGAACGTGGCTATAACGAACTGATAAGCTACATGGACAAACAAGGGATTTAATAACAGGAGGAATAAAGAATGTGTGTAATTGCTGTATATACAAAAGAATTGGAATTAAATAAAGCGGAATTACAGGAGTGCTTTGAAAGAAACCCCAACGGTGCGGGTTTCATGTATTTCGACGAGAAAGTACAAAAAGTGCATATCTCAAAAGGATACTTCACATTTGACGAGTTGTGGGAAAAGTTAGAAAAACTCCCTACAAATATTGACAGAGTAATCCACTTCCGTATTGCTACATCTGGTGCTATTGGTACTAGCACCTGTCACCCATTCCCTGTGTGTGACGATTACAAAAAAATGGGATTCGGTGATGTGTACACTGATATTGGACTTGCCCATAATGGCGTTATGAGTGAATACACACCACTACAAGGAATGAAATCAAAACATTCCGATACAATGCAGTTTATCAAAACTATGGTCTACCCATTAGGTAAAGCGTTATGGATTCCGCAAGTACAGGAATTGCTTGAAGACCACGTGAAAGGTAATAAGTTCGCTATTATAGCGAAAGACCAACTTGTGATACTGGGCAATTTTGTACAATCGAAAGAAAGCCATGCATTGTACAGCAACTCTACATACAAGCCATATCAGTTCAATAATCAATGGCAAAACTACTATTTCTCTAAACCAACTAAACAGACATCGTATGATGATTTTGGTGCTGACAGTTATGTTATTGATGATGGCTATGAAAGTTATGAAGTATATCCTGTAGAGCTGTTTACAGGCAAAGTAGATAATAGCAAAATCGACGACTACATTGATGAATTTTATGATGCAGCTGATGCATTAGGTTGTGGTGTATATGACTACAAAATTAAAGAATACAGCATTGTGTTCTACGTGGATGACCCTACTATTATGGACGGTGAGGTAATTCTTGGTAAACATATTATGTTAGGTGATTTCCAGTATGGTAAGGACGGGAAGTTTTAGCTTCCCTCCTCTTTTAAATGAGGTGATGAAATGTGTGGAATAGATATATTTGAGCAATATTTGAAAAATGGCGATATGTTTGTATGGAGCAAACCGTATACTCATAGGATTGCATATTGTATAGTGAACAATATCGATATAGGGGCATATCATCTACATTGTGATGCTCTTACAAGAAAAATCCGTACAGTAGACGGTGTACCGTTTTATTTCAAATCGGCGTGTACACTAACAAAAGTGGAAGAAAATACTCCGTATGTATTCAAGGTTATTAAAAATTTTACTGGAAGGGAGATACACGAATGGACATGTTAGAAAAAAGGGCCATTGAAAGATACGACCAATACTTTCAAAATGATGATTATCTTGTGTGGGAAATGATGCATAGAGACTATTACCTTGTCAGAATCGTAGATATGAAACCAGGTTTACCAGCATTTAAAGTCGTGTTGAAAGAAAACAAAAATGAGGACTATTATCTCTCTAAAATGAAGCAATTAGAGTTTACAAGATTTAAAGTTATCGAAATGTTCCAATAAAATGAGGTAAAAACTATGGAAAATAGACTTCCCCTACTCCCTCACCAAGTACAAGGCGTGAAATACATATTAAATAATAGTTCCGCCTTTGTATGTGATGACATGGGCATGGGCAAAACTAGAACAGTAATTGAAGCCATGTTTAAAAGAGGTCAATTCCCTATCTTAGTAATCTGTCCAGCAAGTTTAAAAATCAACTGGAAAAACGAAATTGAACGTTGGATTGGTATAACAATTCCAATCGATGATTTATCACAAAACGTGATTATTACTAACTACGAACGTATGAAAAAATACAAGTTCGATATTAAATACATACCAGTCAAACAGCTGGTATTAGATGAAAGTCATTCTTTTAAAAATGACAGTAGCCAACGTACAAAATTAGCGTTGGAATGGTCGAAACGCATACCATATAAAATACTAATCACTGGTACGCCAATGCTTAATAGGCCAAATGAATTAGTTACTCAAATGCAGATTTTAAATAATATTCACAAGGTAGGTGGTGCAGAATATTTTCTTAATACATACTGTAATCCTCGCCATAGTCAATACGGGATTGATTATAGCGGTGCTAGTAATCTACAAAGATTACACAAAGTTATGAACAAGATTTGGTTAAGGCGTACAAAAAAAGACCTGGCCAATCAGTTGCCATGTAAAACAATCGTTCCTATACCAATTATAGAAATGGAACAACCAGCTCCACATTCTTTCAGTGAAATTGAAAGATATGACAAAGCGGTATTACGGTCTAAACTTTCACCCTCGGTAGATTTCATAAATCAGTTGGTAGAACGTGGTGAAAAAGTAGTCGTATTCGTACATCATAAGGATATTGGCAAAGTATTAAACCTAGCGTTTCCAGAAGCAAGTGTTATTGTTGGCGGTCAATCATCTAGTATTAGACAAGTAAACATAGATAACTTTCAACTAGGTGATACGCAAGTAATTATATGTAGCTTACAAGCTAGTGCAGTAGGCTTAACACTCACATCAAGTAGATGTGCAGTATTTATAGAATATCCTTGGTCCCCCGCTCTATTAGCACAAGCACAAGATAGAGTACATCGGTTAGGTCAAAACAAAGATGTGTTTATCTACTACCTGTATGGTAAAGGTAGTATTGATGAGTACAGATTGAATACAAACAGTTTTAAAAAAGCAGTGATTGATTATGTAGTAGATGGAGGTTCTTTATAATGAGTATGTTTGAAAGATATTTGAGTGAAGAATTTGATGATAATTATGATGATTGCCTTAAAGACATGAAGAGCAAATTAGCTGTAAGGCAAAAAGGAACTGGCAAGATATTATATTATATCTATGGTGAATATGTTGCGGAGGCAGTAGCAGGTCGGTACTGTATTAGCCTTGAAAAAGAACATCAATTACCAAGGGATTACTTACACTGGTTAGTAAAAAATAAAAAGAAATTTACGATTATTGATAATAAGTATTTCTGTTACAGTTGGTCAGATGTTAAGGCAATGAAAAAGAAAATTATAGATATGCCTAATAAAATTTTTATTAATGGAGAGGACAAATAAAATGTTTGATGGAATTTATATAACAAAATCATACGGAACATGGTTTCCTTTTAAATGTGACCGTGAAATTGAACAATTATGGCCACATGGTTGTACATATGTAAACGCCTGGACGCCTAGACTAGATAAGTTACAAGAAAGCCCATACGATTTTGTATGTAAAGAACCAATGGGAACCAGTAATTGGAGTGGTATTTATAAAGTAATTGAAATGTATAGATAAGGAGAAATACTTATGGAAAAGAAAATGACTAAAGAACAAATGTTAAAAATTATTACTGATTTCGCTGATTTGATGGAATACATTTATAACGAAAGAATGTACTGGTATGAGCAACGTGGAAATATGGATAAAGCACTATCTGATAATCACCACGCTATTGAAAATGACTATAACGAAAAGGATAGTCAAACATACACAAAACTTATGTACGAAGTAACAAAAGAACGCCGTAAATACAAGGATATGCAAGAATTGTTTTTACCAGTGTATAACGCATACAAAGCCCACCCTACCCTATCTTCCGCTATTTGGAACATGAGAAAGTACGACGGAATGATTAAGGAAGGTCGTACATACGAACCTAAAATTTTACACGAACTATTTGAGAAAGGAGGTCATTAATATGAATATTGTATTGCAACAGTATAGCAGTAGTTACTATAACGTGTGGGAAGATGTCTGTCTTAACAGTAAATCAGATGTTTTAAGTGGACTTAACGGTCTGTATAGAGTACATACATATCATAATGAAATATATAAGAAAGAATTAAGTTGCTGTAACTGGAGTTACAAAGACTTATATCTAGTAAAAGAAGTGTATGGTGGTTTTGTAGAAGCAATACAGGAAGGAACGTATTAATATGGTTAATGTAGTACAACAATGTTGGTCTGCATATAATTACAATGTGTGGGAAAATATTGACTTAAATAAAACAACTGAAATCAATGACGGATTAATTGGGGAGTATTTAGTCCATGACTTAAATACTCAAGATAAACGAAATTTTAAGCAAGGTTGCAATTGGACATATGATGGCCTATATATTATTAAAGATATTTACGGTGGATTTTTAGAGTTTTTGAAAGATGAGGTGATATAATGACACGTTTTATATTCCAAGATGGATTACATTCTTCATATTGGCTAGTAGAGTGTGATAGCTATGCCCTACAAGACCGTATCGTTTCTTGCGATAATACTGATATCGCATCTTTTAGAGATTTTAGTGGCCTTGCAATGGATGAATTTCTAAGGCTCACTCGAAGAGATACATACAAAGTTATCGAAGAGTATCGTTCGCTTTCAGGTCTACTAGTAGACACTACATTGTTAGCAGTATAAACAGGAGGAATTATTATGTTACACAGCAAATATTTAACAGAAGAAGGTATGGAAATTACATTAAAAACACTATATAAAAATGGGTGGCGGTATATCTTTAGACAAGGGCTTCACAATGAATTTTATGTATCAACCGAAAAACCACTCTACTCCGAAGATGATATGCCATTAGTCTATCCCGAACATAAGTCTTGTTTGGGTTATACGGTGGACATACTTATATCTGACGCAATGAAAGGATATAACTATATTACAATAGCGGACCATATTGACGTAGTTGATTGGTCTACTGTTAAAGTTGATACTCCAGTTAAAGTCTTTTATGATAATGGTGACTTTGCATATCGTAGCCATTTTGCTGACTATGTTGATGGCCAGGTTTATGTGTTTCCAGATGGAACCACTTCGTGGTCTGCCACTCAGGAACCTGTTCCTGTTAAAAATGTAAAATTAAATGAAGATTAAGGAGACTTACTTATGGATATGATTGTTAGAGATTGTGATTACCTAGAAACAGGTATTGATTGGGTATATTGTGAAGATTGCCTTGCAGTAACAAAATGGCTTAATAATCTGTACAAGTCTCAATTCAGTTCGGCTACAAACTGGCGGAACAATGAATTATTAGGATTGCGTGGCACTATATATTCTAATCTGTCTGATTTTTACAAAGTTATAGAAACGTATAATTAAAAAGGAGTGGAGATTATGATTACAATCCAAATAAATGAGAAAAAATATAAACAAATAATACAAAACACCTATGACAATCTAGGTTTTACTCTTTCCTCTGATTGTGAGGCTTATGAGACTGGCTTTGAGCAACTAACTGACTTCATAGATGACGCTATAAAAAAAGACAAAAAATAAAAAAGTGGCGAGGATATTATTCCTCGCCTTTTTCTTTAGGTAATGTATTTAGTTTATCGATGAGTTCACGACTTAATCGACTGCTTGTATCGATTACACGTTTATCATCTACTTCCTGTTTATCTACAGGTTTTAAACCAGCTCTATCGAGCCAATCTTTAATAGCTGTTACTTTTGCACTAGCTGGAGTATCTGGATTATAAATTACTTCAAGAAGCATATTCGCTACCTCATCCGCTTTATCCATAAATTTCTTATCCATGCGTTGTTTGTATTCCGCCAGTGCTTGCTGTACTACTACGCTTTCTTCCACAGTATTCCCCTTTGGTCTATATCCAGCCGCCTTTAGGGCTTCTGATTTACTGCCAGTCAAAATCTTTGTTTGTACATAAACTCTTTGTTTATGCGTTAAGCCCTTTACCTTTTTTCTTCCTGGCTTAGGCTTTCTCATATGTAACCGCCTTTTCTATGCGTTTAAGTTCCCATATACGCTCTACTAACTCATCGGTTGTATGTGTTGATGTGAACACGTATCCATTATTCAGTAACAAAAATGAATTAGCTTGTCTGCCTTTAGTAGCACGTAATACTTTATCATTACGAAAATACTTTCTAAACAATTCTTTTGAGGTTGATACGTTCATAGGCATGATAGCGTATACTTCTCTCATGGCCACTTTAAAGCCATATCCTAAGTCAAGATACATATCATTAATTGACATATAATCCCCTCTTTCTTAAATCAAAATAGGTATCACCCATAAAGGGAGTGACCTTTTTGTTATGTTCATCACCGCTCATTTCTGCAATCCAGAAACCACTTAAACTAGGGCGGATACCACTAGCTTTGAGGTAATTGGGGAACGTCTGAAAAGATGATTGTCGTAATTCCCATACCTCTTTAACAATGGGTTTCTTTGTATATTTATTATGCTCTATGGCCACTTTAGGTACTGCACTAGGTTCATGGAAATGTTCGAACCATGTAACATCTGCATTAAAGTAATCATAATAGTTTTTAGTCTTGCGATTTTTGTGCAAAATATGATGGACATAACAATTTTTATTTACGTTAAAGTACAATAAGCCAAACTCACCTTTGTATAAACTGCGATTACCAAGTAATGCACAAATCATTTGTTCAACGCTAATATAAGCGTCATTATAGGCTCTAGCACCATGGTTACCACCAATTACACCTAACAACTGACCACTCTCATATAAAGGACGAATATCTTCAACCAATGCGTATACCTGTTCATCACCGACTAATGTTTCTTCTAATACGCTACCCTTTGAGTGTTTTGTTGTGGTATTAGTGCTATCACCGCCAAGAATAACTTTGCAATTTTCACCTAATTCTAACAAATTTTTTACTGTTTGCTGTAAATACTTGTGGTTGTTTAAACCTTCATGCACATCAGATAATACAGCCAGCTGGCCATATTCACTATCTAATCTACACTTCATAATGTGCGGTAGAAATGTCTCCGCTAATGCTTTTGTAGTCATGCACGCTCCTAGTTTTTTAGATATTCTTCTAAATTACCAAACTGTGCGTAATACAATGGCAATGCCCTTTTAATATTTTGTTTACAAGCTGATTTACAATTTTTAGCTGATGATTCTGTAATTTTATATTTCTTTGCACACTGCTTGATACTCATACCATAGATAACGGTATCTCTCCATACATACCACATCAATGGTCGCACCTGTTTTAAATACACTTTTAACCAACATACGAAGTGAAGTAACATCATGCGTTCTTCTTTGCGTATGATGATTTTTTCTGGCGAATCGCCATACCTCTCCACCATGGCGGAAAGTTTATCAACTTTACGATATTCTGCTACTGAATTAGTAAATTCCCAATTCTTCATAATAGCATTGATTTCTTCGACAGCACTATCGCCACGCTGTTCAAAAAGAGCCAATGCTTCTTGTATCATCGACTCTTTCATATTACTGTACCTCTACTATCTGGTGTGAGACCTTTAGGGCAACGAGATAGGTATCTACAACTTACGATAATACCTACCCCTATGTCCTTACCTGTTTTCTTTTTTCTCTCACATGATTTTAAGTATCGTACATTTCTTGATTGTGTTTTCAAATATTCCTCTATGAGGTCTTTATTCTCTCCTAATACACCAACATTATAGAAGTCACCAGTATTTCCGTAGTCAACTACGAAATAGTGAACCATGTAACCCCCATTTAGTATATCGTAATATACTATTCTACAATGTCATACAGTTGTTTAAAAATCTCTGGGTCGCAAGGATATTGCTCGCCATTGACACCAGTGATAATCCAATCACCTGGGTTTGTTTTTACAATACCGTTTAATGTAACTAGGTACTGTTCTTCCTTGGTTTCATAAGCTACTAATTTATTAGGCTTGTGAACAATTTTCTTGTATTCTGGAAAGTTCTGAATTAACTCTAACCCCAACTTAACAGTTTCAAGGGCGTAATCTTGAGACAACGCACGAGCAATACTGCCGTGTTCTGGTACAAACTCTAAAATATCATCAGACACCATAAACTCACGAGTAGGAACATCAACACCACTCACTACTATGCTATTATCTAGTTTACGCATTTCTGTGTAACATAATCGTAACAAACCGCCTAATACGTAAATGAATTGTTTTGTTGTCATAATTACTTTCTCCTTTGTTTTGCTAGGGTCTACAAACTTTACGCCATGTTGTTTGGCTAATCTGGCACGATTATCTCGTTGCCCGTCTCTATATGCTCGTAATCGCATTTTCATCTCTGCAATTTGGTCTTCGAGTAATTCTCCATAATCTCTATATCTCATATTATTTACCTGTGCTTCCAAATCCACCTTTGCGAGGACCACGAGGCCAATCATTTGCTACTCTTTTATATTCTTGGAAAATACCTTGTGCAATCTTGTCGCCCTTTTTCACTACGTAATCTGTAGCAGTAGTATTTTTAAGCAATACTTGGATATGTCCTTCGTTATCTTCATTGTTGTAATAATCGCTATCCACAACACCAACACAATTAGCAAGCGTAATACCATACTTACCAGCCAAAGAGGAACGAGGGTAAATAGCTAAAAATTCATCGTCTGGGAGTAAAACTTTTAAACCAGTTGGTATAAGGACTGTTTCACCAGCCCCAACTACCACTGTTTCTGCTGACCTTAAATCATAGCCAGCACTAAAATAAGTTTCACGCTTAGGCAGTTCAATATCAGTGCCTTCGTATAGGGATATAACTTTAAATTCTCTATTAGGTCTACAATCGTTTGGAATTTTCATATAACTATTTGGAGTTTTCATATAGTATCTCCTTATTTAAAGCTAAACATACCATTCGTAATACCAGAATAAGTAGGAAGTTTTCCGTCCCATTTTTCAACTTGTTTAAGTTGTACCATTTCTGGTGTTAAACTAGACGCTACTTGTTGATTGTAGTAGGCTTCTGCATCAGCTTGAATGCGTTTAGCTTGTGCGTCGCCTTCAGCAACTGCTACTTTTTTCTTGGCTTCAGCTTCAGCCGCAATTTTTTCGTATTCTGCTTGACGTTGTTTGTATTGTGCATTAGCTACTGCTTGAATTGCTTCCTTAGTAGCACTATCTGGCTCTACCTTACCAAGAGAAGCTTGTTCAATGATAATCCCATCTTGGTCGAAGAAGTTAGATACTTCTTTAAGTAGCTCTTGGTTAAACGCTTCTTTTTTCTCGCCCACAATATCCATCATGGAATAGTGAGAAGAAATGTCATTAGCGATACGTTGGAAGTTTTGCTTCATGTAGCCGTATTCGATAATACTATCATCTTGACCTTTAAACTTGTTATAGATATGAGGTAAAGAATCTTGATTCATATGGTATGTTACTTGTGCGTCTACCTTGATAGTTTTGCCGTCCTTAGTACCAATTACAATGCTATCGTCTACGTCTTTACGGTCTTCATGAGTGCCGTCAATATAGTACGCAAGTTCTGTACTAACTGGATATTCAGTTACACGTTTCCATGGAGCGACAACATGCCAACCTTGGTCGAGTGTCTCTTGTTGAATACCACCATCCATTTTGTTAAACACCACACCAGCGTGACCAGCTGAAATCATATATGTTGTGTTGTAGATTAATCCGAAACCAGTTAGCACTAGAACGCCGATACCAACTAATTTAGCTCCTAAATTTCCCATATCATTTTTCTCCTTTGATTCTTCTAAGAACATATTCGAACGCATCAAATAATTCTTCTTGATAAACCGACACTAGCACCAACCAAATTATAAATAAGATGAAGATTGTCCATAGCATCTTATCACCTACTTAACTTTGTTGATTGCGTCTGTCAACATGTTGATATAATCTTGTACGTTTGTCTTTACAAATTCATTGGCACCTTGGATATTGTCAACTGTAACAATATTGGCGATTGCTATAGCTATCAGCGTATCTTTATCTGGAATAAAGGCTTGTAACACGAATGATACAATCGTCATGATTCCAACAATTTTTAGTAATTTCAAAGCACCTTTTTGTTTTGTTTCTGCTTTTTGGTTATATACGCCACTGCAACTTTCACAAGGGGACTCTATATAATAGAACCCACCAATAATGAAAGAGGTAATAAACCCAAGAAAAGCTATCAAACCTAATGAGAACTTGAGGGGGTTCACAATACCTGCTAGGTATATCAGCCATGGGCTAATGATTGGTTCCATATCGTACCTCCATGGTGTGTTCTCTTATTCTTTCTAAATCCATAAGAGCCCGTGTTAAATGAAAATGCACCTTATGCCATAATAACCCATTCCCTTGATAAAGCCCTGTTGACTTATCTTTCGAATTTTCAGACATGGTTTTACATATGCCACGTATATGTGATATTCCTTCAATGTACGATTCGATTGTGCTTGGTCTCTCTTTGAGATATTCTCGGACAAGACTGTCTAATTCTAACCACCATGTTTTGTAGTAATCATAACTAGACATTTCCAATCGCCTATATTTGTCTACATAGCAATCCATTCTATCGTTAAGGTTCTGAAATGCTATTGCCAAATCCATTTTATCCATGTAATTCACCTCGTACTGGCTCTTTAGGCTTTTTCTTATGTGATGTAAAATCACATGATAATTCTTTGCAGTTTTCACACATACCAAGCATTTCTAAATTACATAAACTAGGGTATACATAATTTAAACGCTCATAAATGGCACGTGCTAATTGTCTATGCTCGTCACTAGCTCGTTTGCATAATCGTTGTTTAAGATATTCGAGCCAACATCGTAAATTACCAGTTAAGGACAATTTAACGTTAGTCCCTAATGGTAATACGTAGGACGCTTGCTCTACGCTCAAACCAGCATTACGCAAGTTATTGAACATGGTAACTGACATATCATATGCGGTACTTAACAGTGATTTTTGTTTACTTGTTAGTGAAGTAAAATCCGTAAAAAAACCGTTGACAGTAATATCCATGCCACGAGTTGATTGTACTGTGAGACTAAAATGTCGATGACGACTTAGCTGTGCTAACACTTTTTGACTACATATAATGTCGATGGATACCATGATGTGTTCTAGTAACGACCAATGACCAGATTTGCACGCTTTGATTAAAGAATCTAGCGTGCATTTCTTACCATAACACTTACTCATTGCATTAATGGCAACATCTGGTTCTGTATAGTGTTGTAATTCTACATTGTTTATCATGCTTCAAATTGAGCCTTATCTTCAACGTATTTTTCAAGTTTGATACGAGCTACTTGGATATCATTAGCAAAATCTTCTAATAAATGATTATTTAAGTGCTTTGGTAATTGTATCAATATTAGCTTTCACCATACCGATATATGTGCCACCTTCAGTGCCTTCAGAACCGAGAGAGTCGGAATATAATTCG
>ERZ773018.451-NODE-451-length-24528-cov-5.949904_pt1 | contig 24528 bp, 32 predicted proteins | sample MGYA00580840_ERZ773018 | MGnify/ENA primary metagenome ERZ773018 (study PRJEB29015, sample SAMEA2738125) | human oral metagenome | biome: human oral; feature: human-associated habitat; material: saliva | place: China | collected 2256 ... | reverse complement strand
AGATATTGAATTCATGGACTGCTTCATTTGGTATAACAGCATTAAATGAATTAACATGGTTAGCATTAGGTAAACCTATTAGTGAAGACAACTCATTTGCAGTTGATACTATGCAATATATTAATGATGTAGTAGATAGATTTAAAAAGGAAGATGGTAAGTTATATGCAATCTATTCTACGCCAGCAGAGACCCTAGCAGGGGTTCAAGCTAAACAATTCCGTGCGAAATACGGAATTATTCCAAATGTATCAGATAAAACTTATTTTACAAATTCATTCCATTGTCATGTAAGTGAAGATATAACACCTGCTGAAAAACAAGATAAGGAAGTAGAATTATTTAATATGACAAAAGGTGGACATATTCAATATGTAAGAATAGGCGATACTAAAAATATAGAAGGACTAAAAGCTATCATAAGAAGAGGGATGGCTAAAGGATTATACCAAGGAGTAAACTTCAATGCATGTTTCTGTGTTGAGTGTGGAGAACATGGTGAAGATTGGGGAGAAACTTGTCCTCATTGTGGAAGTAATAAAATAATAGAAACAAATAGAACTTGTGGTTATATGGGATACTCTAGAATGATGGGAGACCATACATTCAATGCAACTAAAATGGATGAAATAAAAGATAGAATATCAATGTAATTAAAATAGTGAGATGATATAAAATGAAATATATGAAAATAACTCCATCTGATGTATTAAATGGAGATGGATTAAGAGTAGTTTTATGGGTAGCTGGATGTGGACATTATTGTAAAGGATGCCATAATCCAGATAGTTGGAATCCTAATAATGGAAAAGAATTTACAGAAAAAGATAAAGAATATATATTCAAACTATTAGAAGATGATTTTATAAAAGGAATAACATTTTCTGGTGGAGACCCTTTCTATATAGATAATAGAGAAGGTATTAAGAAATTAGCTAAAGAAATAAAAGAGAAATTTCCTAATAAAGATATATGGTTATGGACTGGGTATACATTAAATCAAATATTAAAAATTGATGAATCACTATTAGATAATATTGATATATTAGTAGATGGTAGATATGAATGTGATTTACCACATACTAAAAGATATAGAGGTAGCGATAATCAATTGAGATATAAGATAAATAAAAGAGAATATATATTATTAGATTAAAAAGACCTTGATGATATTCACATATCATCAAGGCTTCCTCTGCTAATATTTAACTTTATATTAAACCTATAATATTTTTAATAATCTTATAGTAAAGGAGGTTTTCTATGATTAAGAAGACTTATTTGTTTGTCTTATTCGTTATATTTTTATTAATTCAGTATTGTTATGTAAAGATTGTAGATAAAGGTACTGAAACAATAAAAGAAAACCATAAGATGGAATATAGTAATTCTGATAATAATACATCAGAACTTACTCCAATCAATAAGGTTCTTATTCTAGAAGAACCTAAAATAAATAAAAAGAAGGAGGAACAATAATATGGAAGGATTTAATTTTGACACATTATTAGCAGCACTTAAAGCAAACTGGCAAGTTAGTACAGTGGTGGCTATAGTATTTTTAATTATACCTAGTCCTGTATTATCTTGGTGGAAGAAACTTGCAAAAAGAATTGGATTAAGATTAAATGATAATCAATCTGATAGAATCATAAGTTTCCTTGATGCTATTAAAGACGGTCTAAAAGAATCTCAATTTGAAAATAGTGATGGACATATTCCAGAAGCAGCTGTTACTAAAGCTATAGCTCAAGTTGAAGAAGTTAAAAAAGAAGTTGAAAAAATAGCTGAAGAAAATGAAAAAGCAGCAGAATAATAATTACACAATCAACCAGGCATATAGACAGTTACTATATGTCTGGTAACTTTAAACTAAAAGGAGGTGGCTAAGTAAAATGGACTTTACACAGGTAGCTACAACAATCATAATAGCTATGTTTTCTATTATAGAAGTATATGTTAAATACAAATTAAAGCAAAATAAAGAAGAAAATAATGATGACGATAGTCAGAAGAGTTCTATAAAGAATTATGTAATGTCTAGGAGTTTACTTAACCATTGTATATTCTCTAGAAAGCACTTGATAGCAAATATAGTGAATAAGGTATCAAGTAATAATCCTACATTAGATTCATTATTAAAAAATCTATTAATGTCACTATATGATGCCATCTATTTAGAAATAGAGGATTTTGCTAAAAGAACACAACATAACTTAGATACAATAGAAATACAAACAATCAATAGAGAAGCTATAAAGGTTTTTACCTCTGCTTTTACTACATTTAAAAATGATACTACATCTATATCTAGAGATGATGAAGAAGTAGTTAGAATAACAAAAAAATTCTTATTAGATAAGATAATGGCAGGACAAATGACAGAAATAGATAATCTATTTACTGTAACTATATATACAAATGCTAATTATATGAGTAATACTGATAGCTATATAAAATTAATAATACTTAATGAGATATTGTATATCATGTATTGTTATTTATTAGCATTAGAGGTACTATTTAGGGAATCTGTATTCAATAAAAAGCTATTAGACTTGTTGAAAGGAAAGAAATACAACAACATAGATTTGGAAATCTAAATTTCAAGTGAGGGAGCTTATGATTAGGGATAATTTTATAAAACACAAATTTTACATAATTACATTATTCTCGATATTCATAATAATAGACACCTTAGTAATGTATCTATTAGAAGGATTTGTGAGTAATTCTATGACAACATTCAGAATATTATTTCTAATGACACTGAATATCATACCAGAGAAATATTATTTCAAGACATATATAAAATACATGACAATAGAAGATAAAATAAGATTATTATTTAAAAAAGATAAAAAAGACAAACAAATAAAAGGAGAGTAGATAGGATTAGCCTATCTACTCTCTACCTGTTAAATATTCACTTTCTTCATTATAGATTTTATAATTTAATTGTTTATAGACTTCTAAATCCATATATAATGCTATGACATAATCATTCATCATATTACCATCTTTTATGGTAAATTTGAAATTATCTTTATCATAAATATATTTACTTTCATCTGTGCATTTTTCTTGATTTATATATAATTCAGCATTCATAAATGCAGATAACTTAATACCTTTCTTATCTGCTTCTATATATGTGTCATAAGTTTTATCAAATAATATCTGTCTTAAATCTATTTCTTCATCTATATGGTCTTCTTCAAATTCATAACCAGAATACCCTACTAATGAGAAATCATTTCTATCTACATGTGGTAACCAATCATATTTAATATCAGAAATTACTATTGAATCTGGTGGAATTTCTTTTACTAATTCTGCATTAGGTTCAAAGTTCTCATTTTTAAATAATAAATACCATACACTAGGCACTATTACATCTATGTCTACAGAATGTGTTATATGGAAATTCTGATATACATTTCCTTGTCTTTCTCCTTCATCCATATCTGGTAAAGAGAATTTTATTAAATAATATGTCTCTGCTGTTGTGAAGTATCTATATCTACCAGTACCAGTATCTAATTCATATGTGATAGGGTATAATGTAAATTTATTTAACTCTTTTACAAATTCTATTGGTTTTTCAACTATTTTACCCTTTTCACTATCTATGATATTAAATCCCATATGTTGAGCTATACATAATATATAGTTATCAGGTATAGGGAATTTAATATAAAATGGTAATTGACATGGGTCTAAATCAAATAATGGTTTCATACTCCAGAATGTTTCCATTTGTTGCATTGATGTATCATATGTATGAGTAAACTCCATATTGATATTTATATATTGTGCTGAGAAGTTTAATCTTACATCATGTTTCTTATCATATATTATACAATCAGTAAATGTATCTAATTCTCTAGTAAATTCTCTATAAAGTATCCTTCCATGAGTACCCATAGTTCTACTGAAATAATTACTATCAAATAACTGATTGTCTTTTAGATTTAATTTATACGAAACACCTAATACTGGTCTTTCTTTCTTTAACATAAATTGTGCTGATTGATTCTTGTATTCTCTAATAGATAGAGCATTTTGTTTATGTATATATTTAAAATGTCCTATTGGTAATTTATTTATATAAAACTTTGTCATATTATGTACAGCACTTGCTACTAAGTATGATAGTTCTGTAGAACCAGAACTGAAAAATTCATAATTAGGATTCGGTGTATTTATTATAACTTTATTCTCCACTTATATCCTCCTTTCTATAATAGACTGATAGAATAAATAATACCTACAAGAAATATTATAACTGAACAGGTTTTAAATATCTTTTCTATAATATCATTTATTATTTCTGGTATATAATGCATATTTGTATGTATTAAGTTATTCTTTTTAATATAATTACTAAAAGATGACCTTACTAGTAATAATACTACTAATACTACAACTAAATGTATTATTACTGGTAAAATGTATTTTAGTATATCACTAAATGGTAAATTAATCATTTGTATAATTGATTCCTCCTTATGTGATTAAATTAATTAGTTGTTTCATTATAATAAATAATAGAAACAAGACATTAAAATATTAAAAATAAAGGAGGAAATATATAATGAGTACAACAAAATTAACATTAGCTCAGAAAGTAGCTAATTTAAATACTCCCTTAACTTGGGATAATATACAAAATAAACCACCTTTTGGAACAGAAGCTAATACTATATTAGAAGGTAGTAAGTTCATAGAAGGTTTAGGTGTAAATGGTTATGGTGGAACTATACAAGACCCTGGACAAAAAGTAGCTGGTAAGTGCTATTTTGATATCAATACAAAATCACTATTTCTATGTAAGACAACTAATAATTTGACTTCTCCAAATAGTGACTATTTTACATCTTTTGATAACAAGTCTCTTTTGAATAAATTAGAAAATTTGTTGACTTTTAAAACTGAAGCAGTTACACTTGTTAGTGATAAAGGTACTACTGGTACTTTCTTTTTTATTGTAAGAGGTAGTATAGGTTTAATGTACTGTATGAATATCGAGGTAAGAAATGAGTATAAGACAGTATTTAATCTACCTGGTTGGTTCTGTGAATTGTATATCAGTGTATTAGGTTCATTTACTAATGGTACTGGTGGTGCAGGTGGAGAAGTTGCTGAAGTTGTTATGGATACTGATAATAGAAAATTAGAAGTATATCCTGGAGTTAGAGCAGGTTTTGGTGGTAATCTTCAATTATCTGGTCAAATAACTACGCTAACTAGAAAGAAAATACTTTAAAATAAAATATACGCTACACTTATACCTACCTCTTTTCTATTGTTTTCAGGTAATATATTTCCAGCATATGCAATGTCTGTAGCGAAATCATAAGTACAATATTCATTACAACCAGGACTTTGTACTGAGGTTACTGAAACTATCTTAGCTTTATCTGGTAAACTTAATCTTTGTTTTACTTTTATAGGTCCACTTTCAGAGAAAAGAAATTTACCATTACCAGTTTGGATATATGATATTGGTGTAGTTGTAACTACTATTGTTCCGAATTTGATTAAATTTTCTAAACAAAATAAATTCTAGTACATTGTGAGTGTACTAGAAAATTTATCTAATTTCAAAACTGAATCATATTATTCCAATCCTTCTGGAGTTAGATTCACTATTTTTAAATATGGAAAGGTTGTTGTTATAGCTGCCTATACTCATGGTATAGAAAGACTCGCTTATGGTATACACTATAAGGTTAAATTACCATATAATTTGCATAATACAGCATCAGCAATTACTGGAAATAATGGTTCTGCTGGGCATATGACTCTTGTAGATAATACTATTATGATAGCTTCAACTGATGCAAATAAAGTCCTTACTAATACATTTATGGGTCAGTTAGTTGCTTTTGAGAAATAATTAAATCAAACCTATTACAGTTGCTTCTATTGATTGGCTTCCACTAGAATATAATCTAATTTGCTTAGTATTTACTGAGTACTCATACCCACTATGTATCATTTGTCTCATATCTTCTGGATTACTTTGACCTTCAGATATGAATCCAACAAGACTTATGTGGAGTATTCTTTTAAAATTACTAATAATATTAGCAACTCTCAATCCCGATACATTTGGTGTTACATTTATAGATTCAATACATAAATTACCTACAGTGACTATATCATATCCAGGTATAGTTTTGATTAAATTTTCTAGTACACTCACAATGTACTAGAATTTATTTTGTTTAGAAAATTTGTTTAAATATGAGTCAGTAAGCAATTGGGAACACATAGTAAATTGTGACAGCATGTCAGCACAAATACTAACAGTAGGTAATACTATGATACATATAATCTCATATTCATTTAATAAGGTTATTGGTAGAACAAGATTAAAATTTCCAAAATCATTTAGCAGAACGCCATTTGTAACTGTAGTTGACAATGATAACTCTTTAGCTGTAATACATCTACAGTTTACTATAGGATGGAATACATCTGAATATGTAGATGTCAACAATCTAAATGGTGGATTTACAATGCTAGTTATAGGGTTAAAATAATAGGATATATTACGACAATCTGTATATATAAATACCATGATAAATATTTGGTAAATATGGATAAGTAGTTACAATATCACCATTAGGATTTATTGTTAAAGTACAGTTAGATAATTGAGTGCTTTTGACACCGTCTCTAATCTGATCGAAAGTTATAGTTTGTATATTTTTAGGTCTGAATACAGGTGGAACTATATTTCCATAGTTATAATTATCTAGACTGACAAATGAGCCCATAACCATAGCCATATGCTCACTTATTTTATAAAATGTCAGTATTATCGAATACATATAATAATTACCTTTATATGTGAAATCGGTTCTTCCAGATACTCTTGCAGTAATTGTAGTTGTGCAGTAATTTTCTAGTACATTCACAAGTACTAGAATTTATTTTGTTTAGAAAATTTAATCAAAGTTAAAACTATTAGAATCGACTCTGTTGATATAATGTCACTACAAACATCTTCTGGTACATATATGATTACTGAAGTTGGAATATATAATTTTAAAAATAGAATAGGTATACCGAAAAATTCTATAATTGTAGCTATTACAGCAGCACAAAGTCCAGGATATGTAGAATATGTTACATATAATTATAATGATGATTTGGCATATGTCGGCAATATTGTAAATATAGCTAACCCTAGATGGGTAGAAATAAATACTACATACATATTACCTATTTAGATACATATGCTACTGTGAAATAATATGCTCCTATACCAGGATCATTATTACATATATAAACATCACCATTTTCATGTATTCTAAATGCTGATGATCCATCACCATTAATAAATCCAGATGAAAAATATACTAGACTTCTAGGTCTAAATGGTTCAGGTATATTAAATAATTTATCATTAATTCTTCTATTGAGTGCAATACCACCAGTGTCTACAGTCATTACTACAATATTCTGTATTTTTATAATACCACAATATGTAATATTTGGAATACTAAGATTTTTTATAATAGGATTGAACAAATTTTCTAAATACACTATTTTATTAATACTAGGTAATAGTTTTATATATTTTAAACAATAAATTAATTAAATTACAAAGGGGATGAGATATTATGACTGATAATAATTCAGCATTACGGATTAATACTATGATTTATTCTGAGTATTTAGAGAGTTGTAAGAGTAATTATTTTGATACTTATAATACTACATATAGAACATACGAAGCTAATTTTAAATTATTTGTATTGTGGTTAGGTAGGTTTCATAAGAACAGGTTACTACTGTCTAAAGATACTTTAAAAGATATGCCAAAGATAATGGAAGAATATAGAAACTATTGTAGAGAGAAATTAGGTAATAATAAAAGAACCCTAATGAATAAAACAACTGCAATATCATCTTTCTATAGTTGGTGTGTTAGAAGAGGTAAATGTAAAGTACATCCGTTTACTGATAGATTAGAAAAATTAAAAATAACTTTTTCAGATAGAGTTAGAAAAAATTATTTCTTAACTCCTGAAGATATATTAACTGTCAGATTATATATGCAAGTAGAAACGAAAAAATATGACATACAAGATAGACTGCTTTGGGAAATTTTTATTGACAGTGCTTGTAGAATTTCTGCTGTGCAAAACCTTAAGTTTTCTCAGTTAAATTTGAATGAAGGTTATTTTGAAAATGTAAAAGAAAAAGAAGGTTATATAGTAAATGCAATATTCTTTGATAAAGCAAAAGCATTATTAGAAGAATGGATTAAAATAAGAAAAGAATTAGGTATAACTGAAGATTATGTATTCATTTCTAAATATAATGGTACATATCATCAAATGACACAGAGTGCTATAAGAGCAAGGATACATAAAATAGGTAAAATAATAAATATACCACATTTATATCCACATACATTAAGAAAAACAACAATAAATCTATTAAATAATCTAGGAGGTTTATCTTTAGCTAGTTCGTATGCTAATCACTTAAGTAGTGATGTGACATCTAGACATTATATACAAGGTAAAAGTCCTACAGAAGTAAGAAATACTGTATTAAATATGAAAAAGAAAATCGGTATTATATAGTAAAATATTAAGTAAATTTAAAAATTTCTTTAAAAATAATAGCTATAAATATAGGTTTTAGAGTCATTTTTGAGATTATTCAAATCAAAAATTGCTAGAATAATTTGAAAAATACCCTAAAAACATAATTTTTCATAAGAAAAATTTAAAGAAATTTTTAAATTTATTTATAAAAATTAAGAGGAGGAATAATAAAAATGATAATAGTAAACTTTTATAAAGGTGTGGAAAAAGTATTTAATGTATATGCTTTATCAGTAGATGATGTTATAAATGACCCAAAAGCTTATTATCCTGAATATACTTCAGATATGATTATAACAGAACAAACTTTTACTTATCCTATATTAGACAGTGATGGTAAGATAAGAGAAATGACTAGAGCTGAACAATATGAACACGGTATTGAAATAGAGCTACAACCAGGAGAATTAATACAAGGTGGAATATTAGTAACAGTAGAACAACCATCTAGATATCATGAATGGTTAGATAATAAATGGGTAGTAGACTTAGATAAAGTAAGATTAGAAAGAAGAGAAGTATTAAAATCTAAAAGAGATGCTCTAGATAATGGACCAGTCGAATATGCTGGTCATCTATTTAAAATGGAATTAGAAGACATAGTTAAATTCATGCTTATAGGATTAGGATTAGTTTCTGGTACTATAAGTAAAGATGACAGTAGAGAATGGATTTTATATGATAACTCAACTGTTGAAATGAATAACCTACAATTATTCTCAGTATTAATAGCTAAAACAGAAAGAACAAAATTACTATTCCAAAGATTTACTGATTTACAACATGAATTAAATATGGCTAAATCAGTAGAAGAAATAGAAGCTATCAATTGGGAAGTAAAGGAGGATGAAACAGAAATAAAAGAAGAATTAGGTGAAGATTCAGCTGAATTAAAACCATCATTCAAAAAAGAAGATTAATATTAATGAGTGTATCTTATTGATACACTCATTTTCTATTGATTTAATTACGATAACATTAGGATAATTAAGAATACATATTAAAAGGAGGAAAACTTAATGAATATAACTAGTGGATTAGGAGTAGTTGCATCAAGTCTACAATCTACAGCAGGTGGGAAAAGTAAAAGATTTGCTTTTATATGCTTACCATATGAATTGAAGGACTATGCAATACCTAGAGAAATAATAGTAGATTATGAAACTGGGCATATATATTTTAAAAATACTGATGGTGTATTGAAAAGTAAAACAAAAGACTTAGAAACTATATTAAACTCATTCTTAGGGAAAGATATAGATGTAAATAAAGCAGGGAATAATTTAACTATAGATGTTGAAGGAATAACAGCAAAAACTATAGGAACAGCATTAGCTGAATTATTGAAAAGAATAATAAAAGAAAGAGAACAATCACCATATAAAGCCAATGTAAGAGTAGCTTCTACTAAGAATATATATCCATTATCTGGATTAATAAATGTAGATGGAGTAGACTTACAAGAAGACGATAGAATACTATTAAAAGACCAAACTAATGCATCAGAAAATGGTATTTATGTAGTTAAAAATGGTTCTTGGGTAAAACCTTCAGATTATAATGAAGAAACTGACTTACAATTCGGTATGACTACATTAGCATTAGAAGGTAATAGAAATGGTGGATATTTATTTGCATTAAGAAAAGTAAGAAATAAAATAACTATAGAGCAAATAACAAGAGACAAACTAACTACGGATGATAATATAGAAATAGATACAGAAAGAAGAGAAATAAGATTAGCTGACAAATATCCTACAGAAGTTTCTGGTAACTATATTACTAGAGATAAGAAAGGTAGAGTAAAAACAGTAGAAGATTTAAAGACATTGAATGTAATATTAAATAGTGATGACCATTCATTATATAAGAAACAGCAAATAGTAGTAGATAGATATAATTCAAATAAATCTATAAAATTATCTACTATAAGTGGATTGAACTTTGAAGGAACAGGTAATACTAAATATACTGTAACAAGAGATGGTGAAGACCATTTATTACCATTAACTTCAGCTAAAGGTGTTTACTTATCTAATGATGGTTTAGCGTTATATGATACATTTAATAATAAACCAGTAATAGAAGGTAATGGGGATACTGATAAATTATTAACAATATATGTTAATAATCCTACATCAAATCAATTATCTTATACTTTCACATTAGAAGGTGAGACTATAGATAATGAACCATTTAAAATGGATATATTTATAACAGCTAAAGCAGGACAAGACAATAAGATACAATTAAAAGAAATAACTAGTACAGAAAGAACTACTTATGCTACTAAGTATAATAACTCTTTATGTATAGATATAAGAAACTTAAAAAGATATAAATTATTTAATAAATTCTATTATAAATCATTAGCAGACCAATTCGTAGAAGAAAATAATAGATTTATGATTAATAAATATTCAGAAGTATCTACTAATAATATTGTATTACCAGCTCATACTAATTTCAATTCATTAATGACACAACTATTCACTACAGTGTCTATATTACCTCAAACAGTAAAATTGAATTTTGCTAAAGATGAGCAAGTAAATAATATGAGTCCTAATATGACAACTGGTGAGAATGTAATAATAGATTTAAAAAGATTATCTAAATTCTATGCTAAAATAAATACAGCAATAAATGAAATAGAATTAAAAACAAAAGATGCTACATATACTAATAAAGGTATAACTCAATTAACTAATAATATCAATGATGCTACTGATGTTAGTAAGAGAGATATATTAGTACCTAGTATTAAATTATTAGGTGATGAAGTAACTAAATTAAGAAATCTTGTGCCAGATATAAATGGTGAATATGATTCAGCTAATAAAAATAAATTTAAATTATATAATAAGAATGCTGGAGATGACCCTAGTGAAAAGACTAATAAAGTAGCTATAACTAACTTAAAAACAGATACTACAGATAATACATCAGCAGTAACTTATGGTGACCATAAATCAGCTATAGATGCATTAAATACTTCTATAAGCAATGTAAGAAGCAGTTTACCAGATATGTCAAGATATCCTCTTAAAACTGATTTTACAAATGCTAATGGTATAAATGCAGCTAAATGGTACACTGCTATAGGTATTACTGAAAAATTCAAAGCAGCTGTTAATTTAGGTGATGGGCAAATAGTTGAAAATAATATAGAAACAGTTAATGGTGGAACTATATACAAATACTTAAAAGTAGAAAAAGTAAAAGTTACACCTGGTACATCTACAGTGAAATTTAATAAAAAAGTAGATGAACACACATTAATATTCATGGATTCTTTATTAGCTAACTACAGTGGAGCAATTACACTAGTATCTGGAACTATTGATGATAATACATCTTATAGTACAGATGTATATACAGTAGCTGGTGATGGTGACTATGGTATATATGGAAATAATAGAGTAGTATTTAATTGTACATTTGATACTGCTAATATATGGGCAACAGCAAAATAGACATAAAATATCCTGTATGAGATTATACTCATACAGGAATTCTTTTGTTAATTTTAAGGGTTATTTATATCAGGCATTGCACCTGGTAATAATACATTTGTATCTATATCTGTTTCTGGAATATTAGATGGTGTCAATATCATAGGTCTATCTGTTGATACATCTTTATTGTTTATTTCTTCACCATCAGTTATTCTATCGATATCATATTGCATATAATCAATACCTAATATTAAGTCATTAGGTATAATCATTCTAGTATCTGGATACTCATTAAAATCATTATGCATATATTCAAAACTAGCATCCATTAGTATAACATCATATCCACCTAATAATTTAGTATGGTAATCATTATCTTCCCACGCTGTGTTATGCTTATTAGTATCTAGATTACTCATAAAGACACTAGCATCTACAGTAGCATGAGTAGTCTTTCTTAATATAGATGGAAGTATACCATCAAAATATTTTCTTTCTTTATTTGCTATATGGAAATCTCCTAATTGTAATAATTCTGCATTTAGGATTAAAGTACTAGTACCATTAGTAGGATTTAAAGGGTTTGGATAGAATAAATCTTTCATTCCTTCAATCATTTCTTCTTCAACCATAGCTTCACCAGCTCTTACTGTAAAGTATTGTATGAATAGTTTATATACTATATGGTATTTTATTTGTGTATCTGTATTCTTATCTTTGAAAACAAGATTATTCATATCATATTCATTTATTTTCTTTCTATAGAATAAATCATTGTCATTCTTCTCTCTTACTATATTAGCCCAATAGTCATAAGCATCTTCATATATATTAAAATTATATGGTAAAGAGCTGAAGTAGTATTCTGGTTTTAATGCTACCTTTACATTTATTAAATCTTTACTATTTCTAAATACAACTTTATTGTTAGTAATTCTAACTAAGTCATATCTCTTAACACCATTTACATAAAAGTCATAATATTTTATACATAAAGGATACTTTATATTATTAAGCTCTATAATATTATCATCTAACTTACTTTCATTCAATATCCATTTAATAGGTTCATTATAATATTCTACAAATATCATATCACCTTTATATAATTTATTTCTGTAAGCTAAATAGTTATGTTTTAATGTATTTCTCTTCTTAAATAACCAGTAATCTTCTATGTCTGTAAGCACACCATTATGGTAAATTCTTAATTTTTTCAAATCTGAATCTTGTTGTATTCCAGGATAATCTTGTAGTCCAAATAGACAATCATCATTCATATATAGTTCTTTTTTATATCTAATATATTCAGGATAATTATCAGTTACTTGTACTTCTATTATAGCTGTTTTATAATCTGGAAATATTTCTTTAGATAAATAACAGTATGTGATTTTATTAGTAACATGATACTGAGCACCATGGTTTAATACTAGCTTACCATTATAGAATAAATTAAATTCACCTACTGAAGGAAATGAGAACATAAAGAAGTTCTTATAGAATTTACTATATGCTGTATCTACTTCAGCAAATCTATATGTATTAGGAACATCTTTAAATTCTTCTGGTAAGTTATCATAATAGAATATAAAAGACCTAGTAGTAATTCTATCTAAGAATTCTTCATAGAAATCTTTATCTTGGTTCACTAAATCTTCTAATGTAGAATCTTTAGTTATATGTAGACATTTATAGTTTTTTAATGAGTTTGGTAATGAGTTTAATATCATTTCATTGCGAATATCAAATTTTTCTATATATCTTCTCATATATAAAGTATCTAGTAATCTATTAGTAGTTATTCTATTTTTAAATAGTATTAATTTACCACTAACTTCTGTACTAGCTTTTAATATATTTGAAGTTACATGATTGAATCTAATATTGTTTATTTTACTTTGGTCTAATATATTATCATTAAATAGTAATACATTACTACCTACTGAGCCTACTCTATTATCATAAGTAATTAATTGAGTCTTATTAGCTATATCTTGTATTTCAATAAAGTAACAGAATATAGCTAAAGAGTTATCATTAACATCTTCAAATAAATTGTCATTTACTTTACCATTAGTAATATATAAGCAATTACTTTTATTTACTCCTGGTACATATTTCAATTCTTCTATTTCATTCCCATAGAATGTCAAGAATCTTTCATGAAAAGATATTATAGTGGTATTGAATTGTAATTTTTCTTCATACTCTATTAATATCATATCATTAGTTAAGATACATCTAGTATCATCATTTATTTTTATACCATCAAAGAATATTACTAGATTACAAAAACCCAAATCTCTCAATTCTTTTAATGGTGTTAATCTACCATAGACTTTACTATTCTTATAGTATCTTAATTTATTAGTATTATTTATTACATTTGCTCTGAAGCAATATAAAGATTTGCCTGGTTCTGGTTTAGTTTCATAATTAGCCATAATATGAGAGTCTACGGTTAAACATAGACTCTTATGGATATTAAATATACTAAACCAATGGTTATAGTTCTCTAGTACATTACTTCTATATTTATCAACAATTTCTTGTTCTATTTTCTTTAGTTTAGTTATATCTGTAATCAAGGGTTCAATTACACCTCCTATAGAGATATCACATCATTAGCGAATATATCTCCTGTTTTTCCTGTCGCATTTTGTATAGCTATTACATTCATTAAATATACTTTTAATGACGTAGAATACATCATACAACCAAATGCTGGTAGATATTCTATAGCGAATAATGAGTTAGTTCCATACATCTTAATCCATTGATTTATGAAATCTCTAGTATTAGACTTAGCTAATGAAGGAACTTCTTTAATCATACCATCATAAAATTCAAATAAGTTTTCAAAATTAATACCAGTATATTTTTGTACTCTATCATCAGTTATTCCACTTAATTTCATAGCTATTTTTTCATTAGCTACATCTACAGTATTCTTGCATAAGTATCTCAAGAAGAATTTAGCTGATAAGTATATCACATCATTATAATCTTCTTTCACTAAGTTTAAATTACATAATCTAGAAAATATAGTACAAACTAATTTAGCATAGCACATAGCTCCATCTTCTAAGAATTTATAGTTGTATTTTAAATCTTTAAATTTATTATATATTCTTATAAAGATATATCCAAAACACATACTCATAAATACATTAATAGTAGATGTCTTAGATAATTCCATCTTATTATTGAAATACATTAAATTACTCATATTAACATATGAGATAGTACCAGTAGGTTCTTGTATAGGAACTACTAATACATATGGGTTTAATTGTATTTTCTTTGGAGAATTTATCTTTAATTTTATAGTACCTTTATTATACAATTCCATTATAATATCTTTAGCATGGAATTTATATGATTTCATAATCACTAAGTGTTCTTCTAAGTCTTCTTGTGTTAATAATTTACCTTTTGTTAATAAATCAACTATTCTATTCTCTAAATCATTATTAGTAGCTTTATTAGCCATTTTATATAATTCTAATTCAGATATTTTAGGTATTGTCATATTAACAGGAGAAGTGTCTTCTTTTAAATATTCTTTGAATTTATATTGGTTATTTTCAGAGAATATATTATCTTCAAATTTATTAGTACTTTCTAATAAATTAGCTATAGGTATTTTATATGCTTCATCTAAATCTTCAAAGTTCTTTTCAATATCATTAATTTCTTCATCATTTAAAGACTCAGTTAGCTTTCTGAAATTGAAATTATTTTTATTTAATTCTTTTATTAACCTATTAATAATATTAATATTCATTGTCTGTTTCTCCTTTACTTTTAATGATTTTAATTAATTGTTTTGGGAGATAGGAAATGAATAATAAACAGAAGAGGAGTAATTATATAGATGAGAACTAAAGAATATAGATATTACAATGATAATGGTATAGGTATTCCATCAGTAACGGAATTAATAGGATTATTAAATAAACCTTATTTAATAAAATGGGCTAATAGTTTAGGATTAAAAGGAGAAAAATATGATGATGTGAGTTCTATGTATACTGATATAGGAACTCTTACACATAAATTAAATGAAATATATATAACTTCAAATAGAAGCACTTTAGCAGTAGCTGAAGAATATAAAAGAAGTACAATAAATTATGATTATAAAGTAGTAGCATTAAATTCATTTAAGAATTTTAAAAGATGGTATGATGATAATTATGAGAATATAAAACCATTGTACAATGAATACACTGTTATAGGTGAGAAATATGCTGGTACAATAGATTTTATATGTGAATTAAATGGTCAGCCTACTATAATAGATTTTAAAACATCTAGAGAAATATCAGTAGACTATTATATACAATTAATGGCATACTATAATTTATTAAAAGAAAAAGGAATTAAAATAACTAGAGTAGCGATATTAAGACAAGATAAATATAAATTAGATTATGAGTATTTAGAATATGATGTAAAGAAATTAAAGACATTAGGATATTTAAATATTTTTAATTCGTTATTAGATATATATTATAATTATAGTAAAGTAGAAGAAATATTTAAACAAGATAAGAAAAATAGTAAGGAGAGTTAAATTTATGACACCTATTGAAGAAAATTATAATAAAGTAGAAAAATCTATAATGGGATATTATGATGAATCAAATTATAGAGATATTGCTAGAAACTTAAAAAATGCAGCAGGAGACCCAACACTCGATAAAGCAACTAAAGAGCTATATAATTATTATGCTAATAAAGCTCTGAATAGTGGGTTACATTATTTATTAACTAAATATTATACAATAAGGGGAATTAAATGAAAGAGCAATATATATTTGTAGTCTTAGCTGATATACATATAGGTCAATATGACCCAGCTGAGCACTATGCTAAAGAGTTAGTACACATTCTGAATGAGATAAACAACATGAAAAATATAGATACAATCTTCATAGCTGGAGATTATTTTCACGCTGCTTATTCGTTAGAATCTCAAGAAACAAAATATGGATTATTTTTTATAATGCAAATTGTAGAAATCTGTAAATCACATAATGCTAAATTAAGAATAATAAAAGGAACTAAATCACATGATAATAACCAATTAGAATCTTTTAATTTTATTTCTGAATTAATAGATTACAGATATATAGAATCAGTAACAGATGAGTTATTATATCCTAATTGTAAAGTTTTATATGTTCCTGAAGAATATATTACAGATAAATATGAGTATTATAAAGAATATATGAATAAAGAAAAAGAATATGATTTAGTATTATTTCATGGATTATTTGAAACAGCTATACCAATAATAAAAGAAAGTACCAGTGAAATACATTTACCTAAAGCACCAGTATTCTTAATAAATGATTTTAAGAAATGTTGTAAAGGATTATGTATAGGAGGACATATACACAAACATATGAAAATAGATGATTATATATATTATGTAGGTTCTTTAAGCAGGTCTGCACATGGTGAAGAAACAGACAAAGGTTATTGTGTATTAGGATATGATACTACTAGTAGTAACTCAATATTACATTTTAAGAATAATAAATATGCTAAAGTATATAAAGTATTCAAGATAAATGATTCTTTTAAAGATATGGATGTAAAGACTATGATTAAGAATATTGAAATAATAAAAGAAAAATTCAATTGTGATTACTTAAGAATAGATATAGACCAAGATGTGAAAGATGATACATTCCAAGCAAATTTATTATTACTAAGAGAATACTATCAAAATAATAAGAGTATATCTATTAGATTGAATGTACAAAAGAAAAGAATACAAGAATTAAAAGATGAGGAAGATGACATAGATAAGATAAGTGAAGAATATAAATTCTTATTAGATGGTACACCATTAAATGAACAAATGGTACAATTTGCTAAATTATCTTTTGATAGGAGTATTACAAAAGAAGATGTAGATAAATATATAAATAATGAGGAGTAGATATAATGAAAAGACAAAAGAGAATAAAATTAAAAGAGTTAAAAAGAAAGCTTGATATACACAAAATAGGTTATCCTAAATATATTTCAGAAAATTGTTATTATGAATTTATTGATAGGAGTAAATGGTATTAAAAAATAGACCAGATATAGTAGTAAACTATATCTGGTTAAATACTCTTAATTTATATAAAGTTAGATATTAATGAACTCAAAAATAAATTAAAATTAAGGAGTTTCTTTATGAAAGATAACAATAAGATTAGTATTAAATTTGATTTAAATACATTAGACATGTTTATCATGTATGTAATGTTAGAAAATAATATAAATGTAACAAAAGCAGATTTAATAGATTTACAATCATTAATAAATAATATAAAGATAGATATATATAAGAACGATGTTAATTTATATGCTAGAATGATATTTATTATATCAGTATTAAAAGCAAAGATAGATGATAGAATACATAAGAAATTTCTATTGATAGATTATTGTAAAGAGCATATGAATGAATTATCATTAGATGTATTAGAAGACCAAATAATACCAATGATAGATGATGATGACTCACAATTAGATGAAAGTGAGATATTATACATTAAGAAATTAATTATTAAGAATCTAAAATATTCTTATGTATATAAATATAGAGATGATGTATTAGAATTAAATACATTATTATCTGATGATACTTATAATAATATAGATGATATAAATGAGAAATTTGAAAATTTAACAACAGCAGCTAGTAAAGATATATTAACTGTACAATTGACTAATAATACAGAAAGAGAATTTGATTTATTTAATAAATTAGATAAAGAAGAAAATATAGATAATATTATTAAAGAAAAATCAAAGAAAGAATTCAAATTAAAGACGGGATATAAATATTTAAATGATATGCTTGGTGGTGGATTTAATAAATCTAGAGTGTATGGTATATTAGGATTAACGGGTGGATTCAAATCTGGATTATTGATAAATTTATTGGTTAGCATGAAGATGAATAACAATTATACTTCTAAGAATGGTTTAATTCCTACTATATTATACATCACACAAGAAAATAGTGCTGCTGAGACTATTGAAAGAGTATTCTCATGTATAACAGCTGAAGATATGGCTAACTATAAGACAGAAGAAGTTTTAAATAGATTAGATGAATATGGGTTAAATGATAAAGGTAGTAATATAAATATAAAGATAAAGTACATAGCACCTAAGAGTGTTAATACTAATATATTTAGAACTTTATATTTTAAATATCTAAATCAGGGTTATGAAATAATTGCTATTATACATGACTACATCAAAACTATGAAACCAGTAGACAATAGAGGGGAAGTAAGATATCAGATGAGTGATATTGTTACTGAAATGAAAACAATAGCAAACGAATTAAGAATACCAATAATAACAGTTGCTCAATTAAATAGAGAAGCTGCTAAAACTATTGATAGTACAAGTTCAGCTACAAAAGCAGATGTAACTAGAATGTTAGGGAAAGCAAATGTAGGGGAATCTTGGGGAATGATAGAAGAATTTGACTGGGCTACAGTAATAAATAAAGAGCATCATGATGTATTAGATAAAGGATTTCTAGTATTTAAAAATATAAAAGCAAGATACTTAAATCCTACAGTTACATACTTTGCTCAACCATTTGACCCAGAAAGAGAATTCTATTTAATGGAAGATATAAATGATGAGAAGCCTTTAGGATTACTAACTATGAAGACTTCTATAAATGATTTAGACAATAAACAAATATCTGGTGGTAAAAGAAATAATGTAGTAGAAAGAAAAGAATTAGAAATACAGAAGCAATATGACAAAGATGCTGATAGTTCATTCAGTAAATTTGTTGAATTATAAAATAAATGAGGTGGATAAATGTACATACCATACTATGGGAAAATTGAATTATTATATCAGGATACATGGGAAGCTAATTATGAAGTTGTACATACTACATACACATATCCCTTATATGCTACTTTAGAAATAGATTTAGAATTAAATAAATTGAAACAAAATGGATATAAAATACTAAGTATTTATGGTCATAGGTTTTATTGGGAATCATTGCAAGGTACATATGTAACATACTATATAGATTATATTAAATTTAAGGAAGATGACTTTATAAGACAACATAAAACACTAATAAGATCATTTATTAACTTTTTTGGGGTTAATAAAGATACATATATAGAAAAATGTAAAGATAATATAAATAAACTTATTCAAGAAGAAAATAATAAAAATTGGAATAATAGTAGCTTTAGCTATAGTACATCAGATTCTAAATATGCTATTGTATTTAATTTATTATTTGAAAGAGATATTAAGGAGGTATTTTAAAAATGAAAGAAAGAAAAAATATTAGAAAGGTATTAACTAGATATGTGCCAAAATGTATAAATATAACTTTTGGTGACATGGTAGAGGACTATGACAAAGGAATAAATAAACTAATACAAGAAGAATATGAGAATGGTTGGGATTTAGTTGAATACTCGACTAAAGTAGGTGAATATGAAGCCAATATAGTGTATAATCTAATATTTGAGAAATATGAAATAAAAGAAGATGATAATAAGCCTAATGGTAGATTAACAATAGATACTAGTTTTGATGATGAATTTAAAAGACTTGTTAAATCAGAAAATACTAGAGCACCTAAATATATTAAAGACACTATAAAAGAATATATGGATAAATATGATATTAAAATAATTAGAGAGTATGAGTGTGTAAATGCTTCTGATTATCAAAATTGGATTGATAGTAATAAAGATATAGAAGATATACCAAGGTCTATACCTATCACAGATGTTATTATAGGAACAATAATTATTAAAACAGATAATGATACTGTTAGAGGATTTGTTACTTATTGTGAACTATTTAAATTTGATAAGGATTTATATAGAATAAGAACTATAATGGAAGGCAATACTACTTTTATAAAAGTATTCTATTTTAAACCATTAATAGGACCTAAGGGTGATTAATATATGCATATGAATAGAAAGAAGTATATAAAATTCGTTATAGGAAATAGTGAGCATTCTGATGAGGTATTCGTACCTAGAAGAGAAGTACAGATGTTACTATTTAGAAATCTTAGACTACACAAGTATGAGCTTCTTAAATATCCTAATGATTATTTATGTGAAACTTGTATGAGCGATAGGTGGATGCAAACATTATTATTTTCAATAGCACATAGTAAATTGGAGGAATTGAAAAATGAAAGAAAGTAAAATATTAACAAGAACTCATCTTATCCCATATGTAGGAAATTTAGATCTTACTTTGAAATGTCTAATAGATAATGAAAGAGTTAATAAATGGGAATTAGTTAAATGTGATAGTCATTTGCTTAAGGATTCTATATTGTTTGTATTGGTATTTGAAAGAGAATACAATCCTTATATATTGAGAACCGATAACATTTATGATGAATTTGAGGAAAGAGTCAAATCAGATGATTATGATAATACACCTAATTATATAACTGATAAAATCTATGGTGCAATATCTAATAGTAGTTTATCTATAAGTAAGAAAGATATAACATATGTCAAGCATTATGATTATTCTAAATATATTGAAGAAAATAATATCAAAATAGAACAACCAAGCATAATTACAGATTTCATAGTTGCTAAAATTACTATTCGTAATATGAGTCAAATTAAAGAAATTTTCAACTATGCTTTCTATAGAGAGTTATCTAAATGGACTGATTCAAGATACCATGTGTCTTCTAATATTAAAGATAATGAAGCAATAATAACTATAGTAGTATTTAAACAACCATTCGACTGTGATTATGATGAGATGGATTATCATCCATTAGCACAACATTTACCTAAAACTAAATATTATAAATAATATGAGAGAGTTAGTAGATATTCTACTAACTCTCAAACTAATGTAATTTTGTTTTTTTTTTTCTTATATATTATAATAGGAGATAAAGAAAATAATTAAAATTTGGAGGTATTAAAATGAAAAGATTTATAAGTTTATTCGGATTAAGACAATTAAATGAAAGAGAAATTGAAAGCATTAAAAATATTAGAGTTCATCAAGAACAAAATGCTATATTACTATTAAAAGCTATCGCATACAGTAATACTGATGACTATCATTACTATGAAAGAATATTAGGTGCTTTTAATAGAAACATCAAAAACCAATTAGATTTCTATAAGAAAATAGAAAGAACAGCTGACACTAGAAATATCAAACTTGATATTTTTATGGATAGAAGCATGTATTATTGTGAAAACGATATTGAAGTGTGGGCTGGTTTAATGAGAGAATTAAAATATATGACTAACTATAAAAGTAGTTTTGGTCAAAATGATGTTAATTCTTATTTGTTCTTCAGAGATGAAGGTGCTAAAGTATTTTATTTTGAAATAGAGGTAGATAAAATTCCTGATAAATCTAATCTATATTATTATACTAGAGAAAATTTAGTTGGGGCTAGAATGTTTCCACAATATTAAAAAGAATTAGAAATGTGAGTAACCTTAATTGGTTACTCACATTCTTTTTCAAAACATTGAAATTTTTTTGTTCTCTCTTCACGAATTATAAATATATCATTTATTAATTTTATATCATCTGGATGTATGATTTTTATTTTTTTCTTGTCAAATTGTGTTACTCTAGTCATATTATTTATTCTCAATAATAAGAACCATAAATCAGTAGTACCATATAATACATATGCTAATAGATGAGGATTATATTTAAACTTAATTAAATTATCCTCATCTAATTCAGTTTCTATTGATTTATCTTTTAATACTGGAATAAATTCATCATAGATATTTCTATAAGTAAATGAAATATTTTCATTACCTGCTATAATACTACTAGTAGCATAGGTTAATTCAGTGTCTTTACCTTCTTTAATCATTTGATTAATATCATATGCTTGTTCTATTCTAGTACTATTCATAATATATCACACTTCTTTTTATTCTGATTTTGCTTCTTTTGCTTTAGCTATTGATTTATCTATTATAGTAGATTTCATTGTTGTAAGTATTCTTTGTACGCATTTAAGTAATAGATTACCAAATTCTTTAGCACTTTCAACATTTTCAGCTAATACTTCACTATTAGAACTTGATACTTTCTTTATGAAATCTTCTATTTTCTTAAGAGTTTTTTCTGTTGCTGAAAGATTATTTTCAAACCATATAACATCCTTGATACTTGTCATAACCATATCATCAGTTTCTTTAATTGGTTCTTCTAGTACTTTTTTGAAGTCTTCTATTATTAAATCCATACCAATTTTTTCACTATTTGCATTAGAACTTAATTTCTTATAGAATTTATCCATAGCATCTTCACATTCTCTTATTACATCTGCTGTATCATTCATGAAGTCTTGGAAATCGCCACCATTAGATTTTGTACTATCTTTTAATAGTTCTTTTAATTCTTTTAATTTTTCTTCATCAGATTTCTTTTTCTTACCAAATAAAGCTAATACTTTATCTTTTATCCAGTTCCATATTTTCTTAAAGAAATCTTTAACCTTTTGCCATAGAGATTTCTTATCTCCACTTTCATCTGCTTCACATAAAGGCATAGAATTCATTACACCTTCATACAGATATTCATTACATGATTCTATTAATATACTCATTTATATTCCTCCTTTTATTTCTTCAAATTAAATCTTTCTGCTTCTTCTTTAGCTGCTTTTATAGAATTATCTATTAAAGTAGTATTCATACATTTAATCATATAAGTTAAATGTTTTATAGATACATCACCTAATTTTACAACTAATGTTGCATTATCATCAGGTATACTTTTACCTATCTCATCTGTTAATTTTTTAACAGCTTTTTCTACTCTTTTTATTTCATTATCTATTTCTTTTAGAGCCCATTCATAATCTTCTATATTGCTTTCATTGTTTATTGTGAAATCTATAGCATCATCTACCTCTTTTTCATATGATTCTGTAAATTCATCTATAGCTTCTTGTATTTTAGCTCTAGTAGTATCATCATCTTTCTTCAAACCATCATAATATGATAGTATACTATCAGCTGAATCTAGACCATCTCTAATACCTGCTATAAATGATTTAAAGCTATCGTCAGTTTTTCTTTTATTATTTTTTAATAAGTCTTTTAATATTTTAAGTTTATCTTCAGAAGACTTTTTAACCTTTCCAAATAAAGCCATTACTTTATTTTTTATCCAGTCCCAAATTCTTTTGAAGAAATCTTTAATCTTTTGCCATATTGACTTATTATTACTATCTGCTTCATATAATGGTATTGTATTATTTATATTTTCATATAAGTACTCATTACATGATTCTATCAATATACTCATATTATATTCCTCCATTAGTAGTTATCAATCTGATAATTTTACTGCACCAGGTATATGTATGACACCTAAATCATCAGCATTGC
>ERZ773018.448-NODE-448-length-24696-cov-5.243294_pt1 | contig 24696 bp, 18 predicted proteins | sample MGYA00580840_ERZ773018 | MGnify/ENA primary metagenome ERZ773018 (study PRJEB29015, sample SAMEA2738125) | human oral metagenome | biome: human oral; feature: human-associated habitat; material: saliva | place: China | collected 2256 ... | reverse complement strand
TAGCATTTCTTTAGGTAGTGCCTTTGTTGCAGGAAGAAGCCTTGTCCCTAGACCTGCAGCAGGAATAACAGCTTTAGTGACTTTTTTCATAAAAGCCTCCTTTAAAGACATTTTTCTCCATAATGAGTTTCTTTTTTAAATTTTTCCCACTCCTTATCGTCACTATAATCTAATTCTCTATCTTCTGTTTTATCAACTTCTTCATTTACATAGTGATTTATAGAATAAAAATATCCTCTATCATTTTTTACATCATCTTTTAAAGTTAAAAATTCATAGTCATTTGGAACAAGTTCCAAACCTTTTTCTATACACTTATAAACTTTATCAAGTTCTCCAAATTTATAGTATAATCTACCAAGTTCTAACCAATTCCAAGGATATGTAGCATCAACCTCTGTTCCTATTAAAAAATATTTTAAAGCTTGTTCATATTTTCTAAGTCTTGCAATAGAAACAGCATATCTATAGCACCAAATAGGATTTTTTATTCCTTTATTCTCTACCTTCTTTAGTATTTTTTCAGCTTTTGCATATCCTTTATATGACCATAAATTAATATATACAAAGGCTCTCCAAAGTGCTACATCTAGATCATTATCCATTTCTTCATCAGAATAATTATTATTAGCTTGGATTTCATTTATTCTATCTGTTATTTCACTAAAATATTCTACATTTTCAAAAAATTTTTCATCTTTTTTACTAATAATTCCCATGATAACCCCTTTTAGCCCAAAAACTAACTTACAAAAGCTCCAGCTTCAACTGATTTATCAATTTTTATTAAAGAAACTCCATTTTTATCTTCAGTAGTTAGTAACATTCCTTGTGATAACTCACCTTTTAGTTTTGCAAATTTCAAGTTAGCAACAGCTAAAACTTTTTCTCCAACTAAAGCTTTATAGTCAGGATAAAATTTAGCAAGACCTGAAATTATTTGTCTTTCAAATTCTCCATCAAATACTTTAAATTTAAGTAATTTATCTGCTCCCTTAACTTTATCAACATCTAAAATTTCAACAACCTTTATTTGAACTTTATTAAAATCATCTATAGCAATAGGATTTTCTATTTTTAATTCTTTTTTAACTTCTTCAACAACTTCTTCTTTTTCAATTTCTATTCTTGGGAATATTGGACTTGCTTCACCAAGTTGATGTCCTTCTTTGAAAATGTTCCATTCTTTTATATCATCAAACTCTAAACTAGTTATGTCTTTTTCTATACCTAATTGATTAGAAATTTTTTGAGCAGATTCAGGCATATAAGGAGCTATTAAAAATGCTATCTTATATAGTCCTTCACATAAGATGTTCATAACAGCAGCAAGTCTAGTTTTTTTAGTTTCATCTTTTGCTAGAGACCAAGGCATAGTTTCATCAATATATTTATTTAATCTTGAAATAAATCTCCAAATAGTTTCTAATGCTCTTGAGAATTCAAATAAATACATATATTTTTCAACATCTTTAATAGTTTCATCAAACATAGTTTTGATTTCATCATCTATTTCTTCAGAAGTAGATGAGGCTACAACTACTCCATTAAAGTATTTTTTATACATTCCTAATGTTCTATTTAATAAGTTTCCTAAGTCATTAGCTAAATCGGAATTTAATCTTCCTACTATTCCTTTTGTAGAATAGTCACCATCAGTACCAAAGTTTGCTTCTCTTAAAAGATAATATCTAAAAGCATCTACTCCATATTTTTTAATTTCATTATATGGATCTACAACATTACCTTTTGATTTAGACATTTTTTCACCTTCAGATGTCCACCAACCATGAGCAACTATACTATCTGGTAATTTAATTCCAGCTGATAAAAGCATACAAGGCCAAATAATAGCATGGAATCTTATTATATCTTTTCCTATTAAGTGAACTACTCTTGCATTATTCCAGAATTTATCAAATTTCTTATCATCATTTTCAAATCCTGCTGATGTGATATAGTTTGTCAAAGCATCAAACCAAACATAAGTAATATGTCCAGGAGCAAAGTCTATAGGTATTCCCCAAGTAAAAGTATTTCTTGAGATTGATAAATCTTGTAAACCTTGTTTAATAAAAGAGATTACTTCATTTCTACGAGAATGAGGTAAAATAAAGTCAGGATGTTCATCTATATGTTTAAGTAGAGCATCTGCATATTTTGACATTCTAAAAAAGTATGATTCTTCTTTTAAAACAGTAAGTTCTTTTCCACAGTCAGGACATTTGTTACTACCATTTAATTGATTTTCAGGAAAGAAAGTTTCACAAGAAACACAATATTTTCCTTCGTATTCTCCTTTATAGATATCACCTTTTTCATGAACTATTTCTAAAATCTTTTTAACTGCTTTTTTATGTCTTTCTTCAGTTGTTCTAATAAAATCATCGTATTTTATATCTAGTGCAGCCCACATATTCTTAAAGTTAGGAGTCATTTTATCTGTCCAAGCTTGTGGAGTAAATCCATTTTGTTCCGCTGCTTGTTCAACCTTTTGTCCATGTTCATCAAGTCCTGTAACAAAATGAGTGTCCATTCCCATAGCTTTATTATATCTATTAATGACATCTGCTGCTATTGTTGTATATGCACTTCCTACATGAGGATCACCATTTACATAATATATTGGTGTACTTACAAAAAAATTCTTTTTCATATTCTTCACTTACCCTTCATAGATTTTATTTAAATCATTTATAGTCTTTTCTACAATTTCTGTATATTTATCTAAATCTTCATTTTCATCAATTATCATAGCTTCACCTAAGACAATTCTTACCTTTGAAAAAGGTTTAGGAATTTCAAATTTATCCCAAGTTTTTTTCAATATCCACTTATTACTGTATGAAATTCCTACTGGAACAAGTGGTACAGAAGTTTTTTGGCACAGATATAATAAACCTTTTTTTGCTTTTTCTTTAGGACCTTTAGGACCATCTAAAGGAGTACCTATTGAATAACCTTTTTTTAAATATTTTAAAAGAGATATTGTACTTGAAATTGATTTTTTATCAGATGAACCTCTTACAAGTACGTAGCCCATTTTTTCAAGAGGAACAGAAATTAGTTCACCATCTTTAGTAGGACTTGACATTGCAAGTTTCTTTTCAACATCTTTAAAGAATATTGGAGTTATAAAAAGTTTACTATGCCAAAATCCATAGATATGAGCTTTTTGCATATCTATATTATGTTTATTTACAATCTCTACTCTTAAAGTAAAAGATATAATTCTTAAAATGTAATAAAGTATTGTACCTAATATCCTATATTTTTTATTTTCTTTCATAATCACCTCTTAAGAAAAAAATAACTCAAGAGAAATTAAATCTCTTGAGTTTCTCTTTAAAATAAGCCAGGAATATTTATTCCACCTGTTACTTTTGCCATTTCTTTTTCAGCCATTTCTTCAGCTTCAGCCATAGCATTTTTAACAGCTGTTAGTATTAAGTCTTCTAACATTTCTTTGTCAGTAGCAGCTTCTTTTACTATTTCATCAGATAACTTTACTTCTACAAGTTCTTTTTGACCATTAACCTTTACAGAAACAGCTCCTCCACCAACAGATGAACTAACTTCTTTAGATTTTAATTGTTCTTGAATTTCTAACATTTGTTGTTGCATAACTTGAGCTTGTTTTACTATATCAGCTTGATTACCAGCTGGTTTAGCACCTTTTAGTTTTCTAACCATTTTATCCTCCTAAAAACTTTTACATATTTTTAATTATACACATAATTTACAAATAATTCAATATCTATTTAAAATTTGTAAAAATATATTTTTTAGAATATAATAATTTAATAATATTAAGTTTAAAAGAGGGAAAAAATATGGAAAATAATTTATTTAAAATACATTCAGAATATAAGCCTATGGGAGATCAACCTACTGCAATAGAGAGTATAGTTAAAAATATAGAAAGGGGAGTTAAAGATCAAGTTCTTTTAGGAGTAACAGGTTCAGGAAAAACATTTACTATAGCTAATGTTATAGAAAGACTACAAAGACCTGCTTTAATAATTGCACCAAATAAAACTTTGGCAGCTCAACTTTATTCAGAGTATAAGAAGTTTTTTCCTGAAAATGCTGTAGAGTATTTCGTTTCATATTATGATTATTATCAACCAGAAGCCTATATAAAAACAACAGACACTTATATAGAAAAAGATTCATCAGTCAATGATGAGATAGATAAACTTCGTAATGCTGCAACAGCAGCTTTAATTCATAGAAGAGATGTTATTATTGTAGCATCTGTATCTTCTATCTATGGTTTAGGATCACCTGATACTTATAGAAAGATGACTATTCCTATAGATAAACAAACTGGTATTCAAAGAAAAGAATTAATGAAAAAATTAATTGCTTTAAGATATGAAAGAAATGATATCGCCTTTGAAAGAGGAAAATTTAGAATAAAAGGTGATGTTATTGATATCTATCCTTCATATATGAATAATGGTTATAGGCTTGAATATTGGGGAGATGATTTAGAAGAAATTTCTGAAATCAACACTTTGACAGGACAAAAAATTAAAAAGAATTTAGAAAGAATAGTTATCTATCCAGCTACACAATATTTAACAGCTGATGATGATAAAGATAGAATTATAGAAGAGATAAAAGATGATTTAAGAGTAGAGGTAAAAAGCTTTGAAGATGAGAAAAAACTTTTGGAAGCACAAAGATTAAGACAAAGAACTGAATATGATTTAGAAATGATAACTGAGATAGGTTATTGTAAAGGAATTGAAAACTATTCAAGGTATTTATCAGGTAAAAGACCTGGAGAAACACCAGACACCTTATTTGAATATTTTCCAAAAGACTTTTTACTTTTCATAGATGAGTCACATATAACAGTACCACAAGTTAGAGGTATGTACAATGGAGATAGAGCAAGAAAAGAAGCCTTAGTTGAAAATGGTTTTAGATTGAAAGCAGCCCTTGATAACAGACCACTGAGATTTGAAGAATTTAGAGAAAAATCTAATCAGACAGTTTTTATTTCAGCGACACCAGGAGATTTTGAAGTTGAAGTTTCTGATAACAATATAGCAGAACAACTTATAAGACCAACGGGTATAGTTGATCCTGAAATAGAAATAAGACCAACTAAAAATCAAGTTGATGATCTATTAGAAGAAATAAGAAAAAGAGTTGCTAAAAAAGAAAGGGTACTTGTTACTACACTTACAAAAAAAATAGCAGAAGAGCTTACAGAATATTATATTGAATTAGGTGTTAAGGTAAAGTATATGCACTCTGATATTGATACTTTGGAAAGAATTGAAATTATTAGAGCATTAAGAAAAGGTGAAATAGATGTTATCGTAGGTATTAACCTTTTAAGAGAGGGATTAGATATACCTGAAGTATCTTTGGTTGCTATTATGGAAGCAGATAAAGAAGGTTTTTTAAGAAGTAGAAGATCTTTAGTTCAAACTATAGGTAGAGCTGCAAGAAATGTTGAAGGTAGGGTTATTCTTTATGCTGATATTATGACAGATTCAATGAAAGAAGCTATAATGGAAACTGAAAGAAGAAGAAAGATTCAAAAGGAATATAATGTTTATAATAATATAGATCCAAAAAGTATTGTTAAAGAAATAGCTGAGGATTTAATTAATTTAGATTATGGTATTGAAGATAAGAAATTTGAAAATGATAAAAAAGTATTTAGAAGTAAAGCAGATATTGAAAAAGAAATAACTAAACTTGAAAAGAAAATTAAAAAACTTGTAGAAGAACTTGATTTTGAACAAGCAATAGTTTTAAGAGATGAGATGTTAAAATTAAAAGAATTATTATTAGATTTCTAAAAAATAGAAAGGTTGATTATGGAACGAATAATTATGCACTATGATATGGATGCTTTCTATGCTTCTATTGAAATAAATAGAAATCCAAAATTAAAAAATAAGCCTTTAGTTGTTGGAGAAAATATTGTTACAACTGCTAGTTATGAAGCAAGAAAATATGGTATACATTCTGCAATGAAAGTTTCAGATGCTAAGTTACTCTGTCCAAAACTTATTGCTATACCTGTGGATAAAAAAGAATATATTAGAATTTCTAATGAGATTCATAACTTAATTTTAAAAATAACTAATAAGGTTGAATTTATTGCTACAGATGAAGGTTATATAGATTTAACAGGTATAGTTAAGCCTAAAAATAAAATACAATTCGCTTTGAAATTTAAAGAGAGAATAAAAGAATTAACTAATTTAACTTGTTCTGTGGGAATAGGTTTTAATAAATTAACTGCCAAAATTGCCAGTGATATAAATAAACCTTTTGGCATATATATTTTTGAAAATGAAAAAGATTTCATTGAATATATCTCAGATAAAAAAATAAAAATTATTCCTGGAGTTGGAAGAAAATTTTCTGAAATTTTAAAACATGATAAAATTTTTCATGTGAAAGATGTTTTTAAATATTCTTTGGATTATCTTGTTAAAAAATATGGAAAATCTCGAGGGGAAAATCTATATTGTTCTGTCAGAGGAATAAATTATGATGAGGTTGAATATGAAAGAGAAATTCACTCAATAGGTAATGAAGAAACTTACTCTATAGCCTTACAAACTAGTTCAGAATTAGAAAGAGAATTTAATTCTTTATTTGAATATACTTTTCAAAGATTGATAAAAAACAATGTATTTTCTCAAAGTATCACTGTAAAAATAAGATATACCTCTTTTAAGACTTATACTAAAAGTAAAAAATTAAAATTTGCTACAAAGGATAAGGATTTTCTTTATAATGAAATGCTAGAACTTTTAAATTCATTTGAGCTAGAAGATGAGATAAGACTTTTAGGAATATACTTTGGTGACATAAAAAGAAGTAGCTTAGTGCAATTAACACTCAACAAAGATTTATAAATATTTTTTATCTAATAATAAAGTTAAAGAAGGGCTGTTGTAAATTCACAAAAAGTAAAAAATAGTTTGTTACACTGAAAATTTCTTAATGATAAAAAATCAAGAATTCACTGCAAATCGTAGATCTAAGAAATTCTTAATTAACTTGCTCATATAGAGTTTCTTAGATTGTTATCCTTAGACACTTCTAAATTTGCTCGGCTCATTCTATTTGATTTTTTATTTTGTAACTCACTTATTTTTTTCTTTAGGATTGAAATTTTAATTTTGCAACAGCCCCTCAATCATATTAGATTATAGTCTAGACTTTTTTTATAATATTATTTGATAATTAACATATTTTTAAATAAATTGGCAATCTTTTACTTCAGTGACTGTATATGTGTAGTCTTTCCGGAACATTCTAAATCCCCAATTACTTTTTACAATAATACTATTTTTGTCTCTTGTTTTAGAAGAACAATCTTTAAAGATACATTTTTCAATTAAAACTTTTTTTATTTTAGCACTTGCTTCTGTTGTTGCAACATCAATTAAAAAAGCTTTTGGATGTAAATTAATAAATTCACATTTTTTTATTTCTGATTTTGGTCCTAATTTAATTAGTTCATTTTCAAAAATGTAATTATCTATTTTTATACCAGAAAATTTACAATTTTCAAATATTAATGTTCGTGTATAGTAAGGATGGATATTTTCGTACTTTCCTCTTGTCAATTTTTCGTCAAAAAGAACATCATAACAACATTCAAACTCACAATTTTGAATATTCATTGTATAATAATTATCTGAATATTTTTTAGGACTTATTAGTTTACAAGCCCAGAAATAACAGTTATCAATAAGGTTAAAAGCACCTATATTTGATAAACGATAAAATTTACAATTTTTGATTTCTTTAGCACCTATAAATATCAAAGTACTTATTTCAAATGCTTCTTCAAAGTCAAATACTGAGTTTTCAATTTTATCAACATAAGAAATAAGTGTACTATATTGTTTTTTGTATTTATCATCTTTAATAAATTTTGATATATATATATTGTTATTTGAGAATATTGATTTTGATTCAGATTTTTCAGTACAAATAGAGAATAGTTTTCTTATATTAAGATTAAGCCCTTTATTTTCATGGTATTTAGGTAAATTATTTTGAATAATTGAGCAATTATTTATTTCTAATTCTTTATCAAATCTAATATCTAAAAAATGACCTATACAATTTTCAAATTTACAATTTTCTATTACAAGAGTAGATACATTATTATGATATTGAGAACCATATGTTGTTTCACCAATGAAGTTAAGACATTCAATAAAAGAGTTCTTTATTAGATATACATTACCTTTTTCCTTACAAGATGCTACTATAAAGAAAGTTTGACTATAATTTTCACAAATTATAGTAGAATCTTCAATTTTTAGAGTATAGTTTCCCTCTAAATTAATTCTATTTGGTGAATTTTCAACTTCATTATAGTAAAGAGTACAATTTCTAATTTCCAAAGTTCCTGAACAGTTAATCATTGAAGATATATGAATATTTTTATTTTCTATTATACATATCTCTCCTTCTTTTATATTAAACATTGAGTCTATATATAAATCTTCTTTTTCAATTTTTGTTTCTTCAATATCATCAATAAAATCAAGAAGAAAGGCATCATCAAAATCTTCATTATAGTCATTACCATATCTAAAAATTATTCCATCAAAATTACTATCTCTTTCAACTTGATTTTTGATTTCATCTATTTTCTTTTCTGAAAAATAAAACATTTCAATAAAATTTAATATCTGATAATTAGTTTTTAATATATTAAAATTATTGTTTTTTAAGTAAATATATTCTAGGCAAGATATTAAGATTTGTGTTTTTTCATTATTACTATCAAGCTCATCAATAGCAAGTTCTAAATTGTTATATTCAACTTTGTCTATATTAAGTTGATTTAAAATGAAATTTACATATAATTTTTGATTATCATTTGTATAATCAAATAAAGTAGAAAGTTTCTTTAAACAAGCAGATAATATTTCTTTTGCTTGTAATGATAAGTTTTCAAGTTTTATTTCTCTTTTTATACCAAAAACTTTATCTTCAAGTTTTTTAATTCTATTTAAAAGATAAATATCATTTTCTCCTAATTTTTCTATATCTTTTGTATTATTTTTTACTAATTCAGATATTTCTAAAGATTTTTCAGATAATAACAATAGTACTCTAATCAATATTTCTTGAGCTTGAGCTAAGGTGTTTATTTGTTCTGCTAATCTAATATTTTTTTTATTTGAAAATGTAATCATATTAAACAGCCTATTAAACCATCTTTCATTTTTTAATCCATTGAATTGATTTTCTGATGAAGTTGATAATTTTTTTATAGCTAAAGCTATTGAATCTATATCTTCACTTTCTATATTTCTATTTAAAACTAATAAATTTTCTTTCATAAAAATTACTCCCCTTTTAATTTTTCAAATACATCAAAATTATTTTTTATTCTTTGTGAAATTTCTTTTGTTTCATTAATATTTTTTTCAGTTATTTTTATATTTTTTGAAACTTCTTCATAATAATCTAATAAATTAATGCTCATTCCATAAATATATCCTGAACTATTTAATATTGCCTTATAACCTCCTTCCCCATATATTTCATTTAAAATATTAAAAATAGTTTTATTAATATATATACCAACAGTAACTCCCATTATAAATCCAATAGTAGCTGGTGGGAAAAATAAACTTATACCCGATAATGCTCCTCCTGTTAATATACCATTAGCTGTATCTTTTGAAATTTCTTTAAAAGCTTCTTCTCTACTAATTTCTCCATTTCTATATCGAATATAATTAGTTATAGAAGAAACAGAAAAACTTATAGCACCACCAATAATAGTCCCTTGTCCTATTTTGTTTAATAATTGTTTATTTGTTATAGAAGTTGTAGCTTCACCATTTTTTATTTTTTTTAATAATCTTTCATTTGAGTTTCTTATACTTTTTGCAGAGTTAATTTCCTCAACAGGATTGTTTACTCCAGCTTCTCTTAAAGATTTTTCCATTCCTTCAGGACCAACAACTAATTCATTTTCTTTTAAAGTATTTTTAGTTAAAGCTTCTTGAATATCTTTGATTCCTGTACTATTTTTAGTCATAGGATTTATAGAAGCCTTAACTGTAACTCTTGTAGTATTTCTAGTAATTTTATTTACTGTTTGTCCATCAACTCCAGCAGCATTACCATTAAATAAAATGCTGTCATTAAATATACTTGATAATTTTCCTTTCTCACTTAGAAGCCAGTCAACTTCTTGAGAAGCCCCTGTTATTTTTGAAGTTAAAGCTTGTAAATTGGTATTTTGAAGATACTCTTGAGCAGCTTCTGGTGAAGAAAAAGTACCACATCTAACAAAAGATTCTTCATTTAATCTTTTAAATACTTGAATATCCCTAGCAAGTTGATAAGTACCTTCATAAGTTAAATTTGAATTTAATAAATTACTTATAGGTTCTAAAATTTTATTCATATTATTTGAAGTAATTAAATTATATTCTCCAGCAACAGTAATAAAATTAGCGGCTTCTCCTAATAAATTTTTATTATTTTTTAGTTGTAATTTTATTTTTGGACATAATTCATTATCATCATGAATAGTAGCACATTTTTCACAATACCATTTCATATATTCCCCTCCTAATTTATATTATGATTATATTTTAAACTTTTCTCTTTTATTATAGTAAGAAGTAACGACAAAAAATGTCATAATATAAAAATTTTTAAAAATATAAAAATAATTAAAATGACACTCCTTATTGTAATATATTTTCTCTGTTTTATCAATTTTAAAAAAGAGCTAAACAAACAATAATTTATTTAACTCTTTCAATGTTACTATATTTTTAATAATTCTTCTTTTTTATCTGCTATAAGTTGTTTTTTATATCTTTCAGCATCGATTTTTATATCTTCTTTCAAAAGTTTTTGATTTCCTTTTTCTCCTCTTTTTAATCCTATTCTTGATTTTATCCAAGAATATTCTTTATGAGATAAATCACTTAATTTATATGAATCCATATCTTTATATCTATCAAAAACTCTATCTATAATCTTTTTTTCTATATCTTTTAAAGATATATCTTCTTTGCCCATTTTTATAATTTTATATTCTTTTCTTACTAATTTATTAATTGGTCCAAGATACCAACCTTCAAAATCTTCTTCAAATAAAAAGTCATTAATAAGCATTATATATTCTTTTTGTGAGAAATATAGAATTTTATGTAATTTAAGTTCATCTATTTCTTCATTTTTTTCATCTTTATATTTTTTTGTTAAATATTTAGCGATATCTAAAATTTTTTTCATTTTTCCTCCTGACAACTATATATAGTTTCTAATAGTTTTATAAACTCATCATCATCTAAAAAATAATTTGAATAAGCAGAGCGTAATTTCTTAATATTTTTTATTGTCAACAATAATAATTTAATATTTTTTTCTACTTCTTGCTCTAAAATATTATAGTATGTTACCAAATTTTCTACTTCTCCATCTAAAAAATTAATATTTCCTTTTTCTATATCAATAATTAATAAAAGGGAATCTCCGTCTTTATAATCTTTTAATAAATTTATATTTTTAATAGATTTTGTGGTTTTTAATCTTTCAAATATTTTTATATATTTTTTAAAAGTAAAAATTTTATTAACTATTTTTTTAGAGGTAGTGAAATTTTCTTTTTCAAAATTTTCTACAGTTTTACTACATCTTTTAAAAAATAAGCCTTCCCATGTTTTTAATTTATTAAAACTACCTGACTTTAAATTCTTATATTCTATTAAGTCATAAATTTCTACTGTTGTTGACCACAAATGCTGTAGTCTAGTCCTTATTTGAATTTCAAAATTAAGACTTTTATTTTCATAATTAAAGGTAAAAATTTTATGAAGTGAACGGTATCCATCTTTTTTAGGCAGTTCCACATAATCTTTATCATATTTTAATTGAAAATTATCATCAATAAGCAAATCATCTAATAATTTAGATACTTTATAGATTTCATTAATATTATTAACTATTATTCTAATTCCAGCAATATCATCAATTCTACTCAATTTTGAAGAATTAGGTCTCCGTAATTTATCTATTATAGATTCCATTCTTTTTAACCTAGTTACTACAATGTATTTATCTGGTAATTTTATTTTTTTATAGAATTCTTCAAATATAAGTTCATGAATTTGTCTAAAATAATTAAATACCTCTTGTTCATCAGAATTTAAAGTAGTACTATCTTTTATTTTTACTCCTATTTTATTTATTTTTGAAATTGTATACTCCATAAAATTTCACCCCCTTGTTATAATTTTTATATATTTTAACATTAAAAATAAAAAAAATATAGTAAATTAAATTTTATTCATTTAGCTATTTACAAAAATCAATAAATAGTGTATTATATTCGTAGATGAATAAAAAATTAAAATTCGTATAAGCCTAAAATATGGAAGGGTGTCTCTACGGTTAACCACAAATTAACCAACTACGAAAAATATTATTACTGTATTTCTTTTTTGATATAGAAATTTATTTTTTGTATATTTTATGAGATGGAGGGAAAACAGTGAAGTTAATAACTAAAAATAATATAAATAGAATAAGATTTAAGATAGCTGTTTTCAAAGGGATAATTGCGAACAGTTATAAGTGTAAATTGTAAACAATAATCTGAGTGTTTTTTACTCAGATTTTTTTATTTATTATCAATTATTATAAACTATTATGGAGGAAAGAATGTCAGATTTAAGATTTTTTGTTGAGAAGAAAAAAGGTTTTGATTTAGATGCAAAAAGATTGGAGAAACAATTAAGAGAAGAATTAGGAATAGACATAAAAGATCTAAGACTTATTAATTGTTATGATATCTTTAATTTAAGTGCTGATAAAGAAAATGTTAAGAAGATGATACTATCAGAACCAGTTACTGACTCAATAACAGAAGAGTTAGATTTAAAGGGGAAAAAATATTTTGCTGTTGAATTTCTACCTGGTCAATTTGATCAAAGAGCAGATTCAGCAATACAATGTATTGATATAGTATCAACAGTTAAACAAAATGTAGATGTCTTAACTTCAAAAATTATAATATTAAATGATGAAATTACTGATGAAGAGTTAAATAGAATCAAGAAATTTTATATAAATCCTATCGAAATGAGAGAAAAAGATTTATCAGTTTTAAAAAAGGAAGAAATATTATTCAATTCAGAGGTTATTACCTATGATAACTTTACTTCTTTGAATGATGCAGAAATAGAAAAAATGAGAACAGATTTAGGACTTTCGATGTCTTTTGAAGATTTGAAATTTGTTCAAGATCATTATAAGGAAATAGGAAGAAATCCTACTGAAACAGAAATAAAAGTTTTAGATACTTATTGGTCTGACCACTGTAGACATACAACTTTTGAAACAAAGATAAACAAAGTTACATTCCCAAATTCAGAATTTGGAAAACAAATGGAAAAAGAATTTAATGAATACTTAAAATTAAAAGAAGATGTATCTAAGAAAAGAGCAGTTTCTTTAATGGATATGGCAACTATAGTTGCAAAATATCTAAAGAAAGAAGGAAAATTAGATAATTTAGAAGTTTCTGAAGAAAACAATGCTTGTTCAGTATATGTAGATGTTGAAGTAGAAGATTTTGAAGGAAAGAAAAGCATTGAAAAATGGTTATTGATGTTTAAAAATGAAACTCATAACCATCCAACAGAAATAGAACCATTTGGAGGAGCTTCAACTTGTTTAGGAGGAGCTATAAGAGATCCATTATCAGGAAGAGCTTATGTTTATCAAGCAATAAGAGTTACAGGTTCAGGAAATCCTCTTGAAACTGTTGAAGAAACTTTAAAAGGAAAATTACCACAAAAGAAGATTACAACAGGAGCAGCTAGTGGATATGCTTCTTATGGAAACCAAATAGGAATTGCAACTTCATTAGTATCAGAAATCTATCATGATGGATACAAAGCAAAAAGAATGGAAGTTGGAGCAGTTGTAGCTGCAGCACCTGTAGAAAATGTAGTTAGAAAATCTCCTGTACCTACAGATAGCATAATCATTATAGGTGGTAAGACAGGAAGAGATGGTTGTGGAGGAGCAACAGGATCTTCTAAAGAACATAATGATAAATCACTTCTATTATGTGGAGCAGAGGTTCAAAAAGGTAATGCTCCAGAAGAAAGAAAAATCCAAAGATTATTCAGAAATGCTGAAGCAACAAAGCTTATTAAAAAATGTAATGACTTTGGAGCTGGAGGAGTTTCAGTTGCTATTGGAGAGTTAGCTGACGGAGTTGAAGTAAACCTTGACTTAGTACCTGTAAAATACGATGGATTGAATGGAACAGAACTTGCTATATCAGAATCTCAAGAAAGAATGGCAGTTATAGTTTCCAAAGAAGATACAGAAAAATTCTTAAAATTTGTAGATGAAGAAAATTTACTTGGAACAGTAGTAGGTTATGTAACAGATAAAAATAGATTAACTTTAAATTGGAAGGGTAAAGCTATTGTTGATATTTCAAGAGATTTCTTAAATACTAATGGAGTTCAACAAAATATAGATATAGAAGTTAGAGATTATGAAAATGAAAATGTATTTGAAAAATTTAAAACTTCTGATAGTAGTTTAGAAAAGAAATGGTTACATAATATCAAAAAATTAAATGTGGCTTCACAAAAAGGATTAGTAGAAATGTTTGATTCTTCTGTTGGAGCAGGAACTATTTTAGCACCTTTTGGTGGAAAATATCAAATGTCACCAACTGATGTTTCTATAATGAAATTCCCTGTTTTAGATAAGAATACAGATACAGCTTCAGCTATAACTTGGGGCTTTAATCCTTATATAAGTGAATGGTCTACATACCATGGAGCTATCTATGCAGTTGTAGAATCATTAGCTAAATTAGTTGCGGCAGGAGTTGACTATAAGACAGCTAGACTTTCATTCCAAGAATACTTTGAAAAACTTGGAAAAGATGCATATAAATGGTCTAAACCATTCTTAGCATTACTTGGAGCTATGAAAGCACAAAAAGATTTTGATGTAGCTGCTATTGGTGGAAAGGACTCAATGAGTGGAACATTTAATGATATATCTGTACCACCTACATTGATTTCATTTGCAGTTAGTCCTGTAAATGTTCATGATGTTATCTCAACGGAATTTAAAAAAGCTAAAAATAAATTATATTTAGTTGAAAATAAAATTGATGAAAAAGATTTCTTATTCAATAGTGAAGAATTAAAAGAAAACTTTGAATTTGTATTAAAAAATATAAAAGATAAGAAAATAGTGTCTGCTATGGTTATAAAAATGGGTGGACTTGCAGAAGCTTTATCAAAAATGAGTTTTGGTAATAGATTAGGTTTTGAAATCAATAATAAAGATGTAGATTTATTCAGTTTAAAACCAGCTTCTATCTTAATTGAAACAACAGAAGAATTATCATATAAGAATGCTATCTATTTAGGAGAAGTTAGTGATAAATTTGAAGGAAAAGTAAATGGAGAAAATATTAATTTAGAAAATGTTGAATCTGTTTGGTTAAATAAATTAAAACCAATATTCCCATATAAGTTAGAAGAAGAAGTAGAAACTTATGATATTAAGAATAAAATATCTGAAAAGAAAATATATAAATCATCTATAACTATTGCTAAACCAAGAGTAGTTATAGCTGCTTTCCCAGGGACTAACTCTGAATATGATATGTACAATAGATTCAATGAAAATGGTGCTGAAGCAAAGATAACTTTACTTAGAAACTTAACACAAAATCATTTAGCTGAATCTGTTGATCAAATGTGTAAAGACCTAAGAAATTCTCAAATATTTGTTTTACCAGGTGGATTTAGTGCTGGAGATGAACCAGATGGTTCTGGAAAATTCATGGCAGCAGTTTTACAAAATCCTAAACTAATGGATGAAATTAAAACTTTCTTAGGTAGAGATGGACTTATTTTAGGAGTATGTAATGGTTTCCAAGCTTTAGTTAAATCTGGACTTTTACCTTATGGAGAAATTGGAAACGTCCATGAAAACTCACCTACTCTTACATTCAATAAGATAGGTAGACATATTTCTCAATTAGTAAAAACTAAAATTGTTACAAATAATTCACCTTGGTTATCATCATTTGAAATAGGAGAAACATTTGATATACCTGTATCTCATGGAGAAGGAAGATTCTATGCTAGTGATGAAGTATTAAAAGAATTATTTGAAAACGGTCAAATAGCAACTCAATATGTTGACTTTGACTTGAATGCTACAAGTGAATTTAGATTTAACCCTAATGGTTCAAGTTTAGCTATAGAAGGAATTATATCTCCTGATGGTAAGATATTTGGAAAGATGGGACACTCTGAAAGATACTCAAGAGATGCATTTAAGAATATACCAGGTAATAAAGATCAAAACTTAATACTAAATGGAATAAAATACTTTAAATAATATGGAGGAAAAATGAAAGTAGGAATAATATTTGGAAGTAAATCAGATGTTGATGTAATGAAAGGAGCAGCAGATTGCCTAAAAAAGTTTGGAATTGAATATACAGCTCATGTGCTATCAGCTCATAGAGTTCCTGAACTTTTAGAAGAAACATTAGAAAAATTTGAAAAAGAAGATTATGGTGTTATCATTGCAGGAGCAGGTCTTGCAGCACATTTACCAGGAGTTATAGCTTCAAAAACAGTTTTACCTGTAATTGGAGTACCTATAAAAGCAGCAGTAGAAGGTTTAGATGCACTATTTTCAATAGTACAAATGCCAAAATCAATTCCTGTTGCAACTGTAGCAATAAATAATTCATATAATGCTGGAATGCTAGCAGTAGAAATATTAGCAGTTGGAAATAAAGATTTAAGAGGAAAACTTTTAGAATTTAGAAAAGAAATGAAAGAAGATTTCAAAAAAAATATACATGTAGAACTATAATAAAAATAAAGAAAATAATTCGTTATTTAAAAATTAGGAGGGAATAAAGATGGAAAAAGGAAAATTTATTTATGAAGGAAAGGCAAAACAATTATATGAAACTGATGATAAGGATTTAGTTATTGTTCACTATAAAGATGATGCAACTGCTGGAAATGGAGCTAAAAAAGGAACTATCCATAATAAAGGTGTAATGAATAATGAAATAACAACTTTAATATTTAATATGTTAGAAGAACATGGAATAAAAACTCACTTTGTAAAAAAATTAAATGACAGAGATCAACTATGTCAAAGAGTAACAATATTTCCTTTAGAAGTAATAGTTAGAAATATAATAGCTGGTTCTATGGCTAAAAGAGTTGGAATTAAAGAAGGAACTAAAATAAACAATACTATATTTGAAATTTGTTATAAAAATGATGACTATGGAGATCCTTTAATAAATGACCACCATGCAGTAGCAATGGGACTTGCAACTTATGATGAATTAAAAGAAATCTATGATATCACTGGAAAAATTAACAATCTTTTAAAAGAAAAATTTGATAAAATTGGAATAACTTTAGTAGATTTCAAAATTGAATTTGGTAAAAACTCTAAAGGAGAAATCTTACTTGCTGATGAAATCACTCCTGATACTTGTAGATTATGGGATAAAGAAACTGGTGAAAAACTAGATAAAGATAGATTCAGAAGAGATTTAGGAAATATAGAAGAAGCATATATAGAAGTTGTAAAAAGATTGACTGAAGCAAAATAAAATTTAAAAGTAAGGATTTATTTATAAAAAAGGAGAAATAAAAAAATGGGTATATTAGCTTTGCACTCAAAAAAGGTTAGAAAGGACTTAGTAGGAATTGCATATTATGGAATGTATGCTTTACAACATAGAGGACAAGAAGGAGCAGGTTATACTATCTGTGATTCTAAAACTAATAATGAAGTTAGAATAAAAACAGTTAAAAATATTGGACTTGTTTCAGATGTGTTCAAAGTTGAAGACTTCCAAAAATATACTGGAAATATTTTGATAGCACATACAAGATATGGTAGCAAGAATACAGTTTCTATAAGAAACTGTCAACCTATAGGTGGAGAGTCTGCAATGGGATATATATCTCTTGTACATAATGGTGATCTATCAAATAGAGAAGAGTTAAAACAAGAATTGTTAAACAATGGTTCTTTATTTCAAACATCAATAGATACTGAAATTATACTAAAATTTTTAAGTATTAATGGTAATTATGGATATAAAGAAGCCGTTTTAAAAACTGTTGAAAAATTAAAAGGTTGTTTTGCTCTTGGAATAATAATAAATGATAAACTTATAGGAGTACGTGATCCTGAAGGATTAAGACCATTATGTTTAGGTAGAATAGCTGAAGATGATATGTATGTTCTAGCTTCTGAAAGTTGTGCATTAGATGCTATAGGTGCAGAATTCGTAAGAGATATTGAAGCTGGAGAAATGGTAGTTATAGATGATAATGGAGTGGAAAGCATAAAATATAAAGAAAGTACTAAAAAAGCAAGTTCATTTGAATATATCTATTTTGGAAGACCAGATAGTGTTATAGATGGAATTAGTGTTTATGATTTTAGACATCAAACAGGAAAATGCTTGTATGAACAAAACCCAATAGAAGCTGATATAGTTATAGGTGTTCCTGATTCAGGAGTTCCAGCAGCAATAGGATATGCTGAAGCAAGTGGAATACCTTATTCAGCTGCTTTATTGAAAAATAAATATGTTGGAAGAACATTTATTGCTCCAGTTCAAGAATTAAGAGAAAGAGCAGTAAGAGTTAAGTTAAATCCAATAAAAGAATTAATTAAAGATAAAAGAGTAGTAGTTATAGATGACTCTATAGTTCGTGGAACAACATCTAAAAAACTAATAGATGTTTTATTTGAAGCAGGGGCAAAAGAAGTGCATTTTAGATCAGCTTCTCCTGTTGTTATAGAAGAATCATATTTTGGAGTTAATATAGATCCTAACAATAAATTAATGGGTAGCTATATGAGCGTTGAAGAAATAAGACAAGCAATAGGAGCAACAACTTTAGATTATCTATCATCAAAAAATTTAAAGAAAATTTTAAATGGTGGAGAAGATTTCTATACAGGTTGCTTCAAAGAAGATGAGGAATAATTTAGTAAAAGTAAAAGCAAAACTAACAACAAAAAATGGGAGGAATAATGATAAATTCTTATAAAGATTCAGGTGTTGACAAAGAAGAAGGATACAAAGCAGTTGAATTAATGAAGAAAAATGTTTTAAAAACTCATAATAAATCTGTTCTAACAAACTTAGGTAGCTTTGGAGCTATGTATGAATTAGGACAATATAAAAATCCTGTTTTAATTTCAGGAACTGATGGAGTTGGAACAAAATTAGAAATTGCAATGAAACAAAAAAAATATGATACAGTAGGAATAGATTGTGTTGCTATGTGTGTAAATGATGTACTATGCCATGGAGCAAAACCATTATTTTTCCTAGATTATTTAGCTTGTGGAAAACTTGATGCAGAAGTGGCTGCACAATTAGTTTCAGGGGTTACTGAAGGGTGTTTACAATCTTATGCAGCCTTGGTAGGTGGAGAAACTGCTGAAATGCCAGGGTTCTATCAAGAAGGAGACTATGATATAGCAGGTTTCTGTGTTGGAATAGTTGAAAAAGAAAATTTAATTGATGGTTCAAAAGTAAAAGAAGGAAATAAAATAATAGCAGTGGCTTCAAGTGGTTTCCATAGCAATGGATACTCACTAGTAAGAAAAGTATTTACTGACTATAATGAAAAAGTTTCTTTAAAAGAATACGGAGAAAATGTAACTATGGGAGATGTTTTATTGACTCCTACAAAAATTTATGTAAAACCTATCTTAAAAGTTTTAGAAAAGTTTAATGTAAATGGTATGGCACATATAACAGGTGGAGGTCTATATGAAAATTTACCTCGTTGTATGGGAAAAGATTTATCTCCAGTAGTATTCAGAGAAAAAGTAAGAGTTCCTGAAATATTTAAATTAATTGCTGAAAGAAGCAAAATAAAAGAAGAAGAATTATTTGGAACTTTCAATATGGGAGTAGGTTTTACTTTAGTAGTAGAAGAAAAAGATGTTGAACCTATTATTGAATTATTGACTTCATTAGGGGAAACTGCTTATGAAATAGGACATATTGAAAAAGGAGATCATTCTTTATGTTTAAAATAATAGTGTTAGTATCTGGTAGTGGAACTAATATGTTGCAACTAATAAAAAATGATATAAGAATAGATTGCATAATTGCTGATAGAGAATGTAAAGCAAAAAATATTGCAGATGAATATAATATTGATTTTATTCTTTTAAATAGAGATAAAGAAATTTCAAAAAATTTATTAAAAATATTTGAAGAAAAAAAGCCTGATTTAATAGTATTGGCAGGATTTTTATCTATATTAGATGGAGAAATATTAGAAAAATATAAAAATAAAATTATAAATATACATCCCTCATTACTTCCAAAATATGGAGGTAAAGGGATGTATGGACTAAAAGTTCATCAAGCAGTATTTGAAAATGGAGATAAAGAAAGTGGCTGTACAGTTCATTATGTAACATCTGATGTTGATGCAGGTGAAATTATAGGACAGGATAAAGTTGATATCAGTATGGCAAAGTCTCCTGAAGAAATACAAAAAATAGTCTTAGAAAGAGAATGGAAATTATTACCAAGAGTTGTAAAACAACTAATAAAAAATAATAATTTAAAGTAGAGATGAAGGGAATTGAGATGAAAAAAAGAGCTTTAATTTCAGTATATGATAAGACAGGTATATTGGATTTTGCAAAATTTTTAGTTAGTAAGGGAATAGAAATTATTTCTACTGGTGGAACATATAAATATTTAAAAGAAAATAATATTGAAGTTATTGAAGTTAGTAAGATAACAAACTTTGAAGAAATGTTAGATGGTAGAGTTAAAACTTTACATCCAAATATACATGGTGGAATTTTAGCATTGAGAGATAATGAAGAACATATGAGAACTTTAAAAGAAAGAAATATAGATACTATAGACTATGTTATAGTAAATCTATATCCTTTCTTCGAAAAAGTAAAAGAAGACTTATCTTTTGAAGAAAAAATTGAATTTATTGATATAGGTGGACCTACTATGCTTAGATCTGCAGCTAAATCTTTTAAAGATGTAGTTGTTATTTCTGATGTAAAAGATTATGAGCTTATAAAAGAAGAAATAAATAATAGTGATGATGTTTCTTATGAAACTAGAAAAAGATTAGCAGGAAAAGTATTTAATCTGACTTCTGCCTATGATGCAGCTATATCACAATTTTTATTAGATGAAGACTTCCCAGAATATCTAAATGTTTCATATAAAAAGTCTATGGAAATGAGATATGGAGAAAATTCACATCAAAAAGCTGCATACTATACAGATAATATGTCTGATGGAGCTATGAAAAACTTTAAACAACTTAATGGAAAAGAGCTTTCATACAATAATATCAGAGATATGGATCTTGCTTGGAAGGTTGTTTCTGAATTTGATGAAATTTGTTGTTGTGCTGTAAAACATTCTACGCCTTGTGGAGTTGCCTTAGGAGATAATGTTGAAGAAGCTTATAGAAAAGCTTATGAAACAGATCCTGTATCTATTTTTGGTGGAATAGTAGCTTTCAATAGAGAAGTTGATGAAGCAAGTGCAAAATTATTAAATGAAATATTTTTAGAAATTATAATAGCACCTAGTTTTTCAAGCTCAGCTTTAGAAATATTAAGTAAAAAGAAAAATATTAGACTTATTGAATGTAAAGATAAACCAAGTGACAAAAAAGAATTAATAAAAGTTGATGGTGGAATTTTAGTTCAAGATACAAATAATAGATTATATGAAGATTTAGAGGTTGTTACTAAAGCTAAACCTACAAGTCAAGAAGAAAAAGATTTAATTTTTGCTTTAAAAGTGGTAAAATTTGTAAAGTCAAATGCAATAGTTGTGGCTAAAAATTTACAAACATTAGGAATAGGTGGAGGAGAAGTAAGTAGAATTTGGGCAGCTGAAAAAGCTTTAGAAAGAGCTAAAGAAAGATTTAATACAACTGATGTTGTACTTTCTTCAGATGCATTCTTTCCATTTAGAGATGTTGTTGAACTAGCAGCTAAGAATGGAGTTAAAGCTATAATTCAACCTAGTGGTTCTGTAAATGATAAAGATTCTATTGAAGAATGTGATAAAAATAATATTTCTATGATATTCTCAAAATTAAGACACTTTAAACATTAAAATTATTGGAGAACTATAAATGATAAAACTAAAAGACATCGGAAGTTTTAAATCTATCCCTGAAATATTAGATGATATTATAAAAGAAAATATCTCTAAATTAGATGAGCATTTAGCGAAAGCTTGGGATATAAATAAAAATATATCAATCAGTAAATATACTGATTTATCTCCTTTAGATTGTGCTTTGATTATGGAGGCTTTTGAGTCAGTGAAATGGCTTGTGCAGCATGGGGCTAATTTAAATGCAAAAGATAGACCAAGTTTTTTGACTGCTGTCAGATATTGTGATGAAAAAATAATTCAATATCTTGTTTCTCATGGTGCAAAAGTAAACTTAACTAATAATGTTAAATCAGATGCATTTATGGAAGCTATATATGGAAAGAATTATAAATATTTACAACTTATCCATGATTTAGGACATACAGTTGAAAAATATGGTGGAAAAGCATTTCGTGAAGCTGTTTCTGATAGAAATTATGATGTTTTAAATTTTTTTATAAAAAATGGTGTTGATATAAACTATAATGAAGCAGATATGGTCTATCCTTTTAAGCCTACTCCATTGTGTGTGGCAGCGAGATATGTTGATTTAGCTATGTGTAAATTTCTTGTAGAGAATGGTGCAGATGTTACTTTGACAGAAAAAGATGGAATGAGACCATATAGTATAGCCTTAGAAAAAGGTGATATTGAAATGGCTGAATATTTTAAAACATTAGAGCCACTTGAATATCATAGTTTACACAATAAATTAGATGAATTAAAGTCATTTAAGTTACCAAAAAACTTAATTGAGTTCTTACAAGGAGATAAACTTCATTTTGAACTAGACGATTGTGATTTTAGATGGATAGAATTTTTTTCGTTAATAGATACAATTCCAATGAAAGTGGGAAGACAAAAATTACTTCGTATTTCTAAAGCAACTGGAGATTATGAGGACATATATATTGTTTGGAGCCCAAAAACAAAGAAAATTGCTTTTTATGATATGGAACATAAAGAGCTTAAAGATATTACTGATTTTGTTGACTTTATAGAAAATACTTTATCATATATGCAAAAAATAATTGAAGGTAACTTATAAAATTAAAAATAGGAGAATGATAATGAAAGTTTTAATAGTTGGTTCTGGTGGTAGAGAACATGCAATAGCTTGGAAAATTTCTCAAAATCCAAAAGTAGAGAGAATATTTGCAGCACCAGGAAATGCTTATAATAAAGTTATTAAAAATTGTGAAAATGTAAATTTGAAAACTTCTGATGATATTTTAAATTTTGCTTTAAAAGAAAAAATAGATTTAACTATTGTTGGAAGTGAAGAATTATTAGTTGACGGTATAGTTGATAAATTTCAAGAAAATAATTTAACTATATTTGGACCAAATAAAGAAGCTGCTATGCTTGAAGGGTCAAAAGCTTTTGCAAAAGATTTTATGCAAAAGTATGGAGTTAAAACTGCTAAATATCAATCTTTTACTGATAAAGAAAAGGCTATAAAATATTTAGATGAAATGTCTTATCCTATTGTTATAAAAGCAAGTGGACTTGCTGCAGGAAAAGGGGTTGTAATTGCTCAAAATAGAAAAGAAGCAGAAGATACTTTGAATGATATGATGACTAATAAAGTATTTGCTACAGCAGGAGATACTGTTGTAATTGAAGAATTTTTAGATGGTGTTGAAATTTCTGTTTTATCTATTACAGACTCAGAAGTAATAATACCTTTTATTTCAGCTAAGGACCATAAGAAAATATCTGAAAAAGAAACTGGTTTAAATACTGGTGGTATGGGAGTAATTGCACCTAATCCATATTATACTAAAACTATTGAAGAAAAATTTATTCAAAATATATTGGAGCCTACTTTAAAGGGTATTAAAGAAGAAAAAATGGATTTTGCTGGGATAATATTCTTTGGCTTGATGGTTGCAAATGGAGAAGTGTATTTACTTGAATATAATATGAGAATGGGAGATCCTGAAACTCAAGCAGTTTTACCACTAATGAAATCAGATTTCTTAGATGTAATTAACTCAGCTTTAAATAAAGAGTTAAAGAATATAAAAATTGATTGGGAAAACAAATCAGCTTGTTGTGTTGTTATGGCAGCAGGAGGATATCCTGTTAAATATGAAAAAGGTAATCTTATTAGTGGTCTAGAAAAATTTGATATAAATAATTCTAATAATAAAGTTTTCTTTGCAGGAGTAAAAGAAGAAAATGATAAGTTCTATACTAATGGTGGTAGAGTTTTAAATGTTGTTTCTATACAAGATAGTTTAGAAAAAGCTATTGAGGCTGCATATAAAAATGTAAAAGAAATTTCATTTAAAGATAACTATTGTCGTAAAGATATAGGAACTTTATATGTACCAGTTAAAGATTAGAATTTATATATTTATAAAAGGTGCTGTTACAAATTAATAAAAAGTAAAAAATAGTTCGTTACTGAGTAAATTTCTTAACGATAA
>ERZ773018.445-NODE-445-length-24769-cov-35.715586_pt1 | contig 24769 bp, 29 predicted proteins | sample MGYA00580840_ERZ773018 | MGnify/ENA primary metagenome ERZ773018 (study PRJEB29015, sample SAMEA2738125) | human oral metagenome | biome: human oral; feature: human-associated habitat; material: saliva | place: China | collected 2256 ... | reverse complement strand
GCCAATTTAAGAACTGCTGAAGCTGTTTAGTATCATTGTCTATCTTTGGCGTAAACGCTAACTTACAAGACTTACAAAACCACCTTTGAGAGCCAGATTTTATCTTACCGTGTTTTATACATTTGCAATTACAAATTGGACAATTTACCTGCTTCATAATATATTCCTCCAAGAACACTAATTCTAAGGAAGATATACCACGTTTTATCATTGAAATTCCAATATTTTAAAGAGTTTTCACACACACTTTTTGTCCACCCTCAATCTTATTTCAAAAAAGATTAAACCGACATAACTATTGAAATATGGCGCTCTAAAATATTGGGTTGGGGTTGGTACTCTCTAAATTATCGGGTTGGTAAATACAACCCGTTTTTTCTTTGAGGTTGGTGGACTCTAAAATATCGGGTTGGTAAAAAAAATAACCCTTCGCATATAATGTATTTAAGCACAATACTCTAATTACGAAGGGAGGAACAATATGATTCCTAATACTGATTTTATCACAACTTTTCTCAATATCAGAGATTCCGATTTGGAATATTTCTTTGTTTCTACAGAAAATGGTAAAACTTACTACAATGTTCAGCTTAAAAGGAAGCTTTTTCCCTGTCCATATTGCCGTTGTGAAACTATCGGCTATGGACAGGGAATGAAAACAATCTATCACCCTGTTTTGAGAGATACTAACGGATATATCAAATATAATGCCAATCGATATCTCTGTAAAGGCTGCGGCAACCACCATAAGAAACGGTAAATGATGCTACATCCTGTGTACCATCTCCTGATACATAAACAATACCGCTACCCTGTGCTGAATTTCTTACAGAATTTGCATAAACGCTTGCCTTTGATATCGCATCAGCATATAAATTTGCTCCCGTTCCTGACATATTAAGGTCACTTAAATTATATCCTGCCTTTCCTGATAAAGCATTACATACGAAAGCTTGTGCTAGTGTTTCTCTTTCCATACTACTACCTAAAGGATATTTGTTATGTATGTAGTCTACTCCTGCTGCTACATAATTAATATCTGATTGACTCATTGCTGGATATGCATTTTGTATTGGCATAACAGTCTTTTCTTCAGCTGAAAAAGTAACAAACGGATTCGTGCAATAAAGGTTTCCGCCATATCCAGCCGTTCTATGAAGATTTATATTACCTATGAAATTTCTCCATCCTCCATCAGGATATCTTTCTATTGTAGTAAAACTTCCTCCCGTACTACCTCCACTTGTTACTGTAGCTGCATTCGCTATCATTGGAACTAAAAATAGTATTGCAACAATAGTGCTTATAAAAATTTGTCTTATTTTTTTCTTTTTAAACATATTAAACTCTGTCCTTTTTATTCTTAGCAATAACTTATTTCATATAATTTAATCTAGGGTGGTACTATCAGCTTCATTTTTAATCTCCTCCCAATTGAATTTACATATAAAAAAGAGCATATTGCTATGCCCTTCTTAACCGCTTATATTATGATTTATTCCCAATGACCTACTTCGGGATGATTAATATATCCAACGACTTCAGTTGCTCCGCTAGGGTCTGGAACCCTTTCTCCATTACCCCATGATGAAATATTTCCAGTAGCATTATCTAGTACATTATTCCATTCATTCTTATTGTAGTAAGTTTTAGTTGTCCCATCAATAAATTTTATCCACCATGTATTTACGTATACTGGTTGTCTAACCTCTTCGTTCCATGCAGGTGTATCCACTACCCAGCGTTTAGGCTTTGGTGCTGGAGCTGTTCCTGAATTTGATGAGCTGCTATGTGATGGGGTGCTTGCAGAAGATGAACTTGACTTTGCACTTGATGATGCTTTAGATCCTTCAATTTCGCTTTTAACAGCTTTTTCTGTGCCATTATCCTTTTTCTCGTCTTCAGACTTAACATCGCTCTTAGCGTTAGTTTTTACGTCTTCAGCCTTACTTGTTTTATCTCTTGCTTTCTTTACTTTCTTTTTATCTTCTCTCTTCGCTGTCTTCTCGATTTTCTTTGGCTCATCAGTCTTACTACCCGCCTTACTTAGTGAGTATGCTATGCCAATAGCAGCTATTAATACTATGGCAACGATACATACTATAAGTTCTTTCTTCTTCATCTTCATAACCTTATTCTTTCCTTTCTTTTCATCTTCTTTTATTTATGATTGTGAACTTATATAGGCAGTCCCAGCTAAGACAGCTACAAAGACCGCTCTCAGTATCGGGTTATTGATAAAATATATAATTGCGATACATATAATTATAATCCATAGTACTATTGATATTAATATGATCCAATCCACCTTGTCATCTGCAATATACCTATACTTTATCATTATATAAAGTGAAAAACACCCCAACGCAATTAAAAGGATTGCTAAAAAAAAGTATTTCCAGGTTCTCCCTTCTTCATATAAAAGAATCGCTAAATATCCTTTTCCAATTAGCTCCTTATTATATTCATTTAAACTAAAAAGGTACTTAATGGAAACAATTGTATATATCAATATATCTAAAATATGTAACTTAAACTTATTCGCTCTTTCCATTTTGTTTTTCCTTTTCAGCTACAAATGTTATTGCAAGGTTTATCTCATACTTCTTGTTTACATAGTTTCTATATGAAATCATTCCTATAGTTAAAAGAATTAATCCTATAGCTACACCCAAAAGAATCATTCCATTTATAATTATATCAGCATCATTCTCATTTAAGCCTGGGTTTTTTAGCACATTTTTTATAGCATTAAAGATTAATGTATATACCGCTATGATAGCGGATAATAACATGCCGGAAAAAATCGCTGTAACAAATGATTCTCCTTTGGCATTGTAATAATCTATTTGTGCCTTAATTTCTTCTAAATCAAGTGTTGAAAGATATTTACGATATTCTTTATAGTCAACCTTCCTAAAACTCCGTCTTCTGTATTTATATGGCATGCTTGCTCTCCTTCTTTACATTACAGATTAATATATTCTTCATGCAACATATTGCCTTCCCACTTTAAATTTCCATATTTCTTTGTTATTACTATTATAATGGGTAAATTTATTTTCATCAATTTTTTAAATGAATCCATATCTACTCATCCTTCTTATATTATACTACTATGTTATTTCTAACTATAACAACTTTCTTAAATGAATCCCCTATTCTTCTCAAGGATTCTGTCTCTTGTGCTTGTTTTTCTTTTGTATCAACATTAAGTGCTGATTGAATATGATATCTATTACTTCCTCTATTGATAATAAAGTCAACTTCTAAATTTTTTCTAATCGTTTTTTCATTCTCATCTTTGTAGTTATATTCCACAATACCAACATCTACATTTAACCCCCTCATACGAAGTTCATTGTATATTACATTCTCCATTAAAGACCTCAAGGTGTTCTTTTAAAATAAATGCGTATTTACTACTTTTATTAAATTCTTTAGTGCCTTGCATGAGACCTACACCAGATTGTCTTTAGACTAATTATAGTCTTTTTTTAGTCTAAATCAATTTGCTTACGAATTTCCCTTCAGTATCAATACTTACAAATATAAAGTCCAAAAAAATATATAGCTATAATAGACAATTGCTCTGCTATTAACATATTAATGACACAAAAAAGGAGGGTTGGATTCTATCCAAATCCCTCACATAATTGTTAATCAACCTGTTTATCTTCAAGTTCTTTCAACGTTCTTCCATCTTTAGTTTTCCAGGTTTTAGGTCCACTCACACTATATCCTAGAATAAAATCAGCTGCTGCCGATGAACTTGAAAAAAGAATATCCTCCGTTGTCACCAAGTTATTTACTTTTGAGGAGTCAAACAACTTCTTCCTTTGTTTCTGCATACCAGCACTTAATGACCTCACAGACATTTTCTCATTTAGTGTTGCTCCGGCAAATACCACAAAACCCTCCGTAGTCACTTTGCCAGTCGCATTCACTAATCCAGATGTGATATAAAGCAGTTCATCATCTACCGTAGCAGTTGATGAATCCACCTGAGCAAAAGGCTCAAGTACCTTGTAGCCAAGTGCATTAATAAGTATCTTTACATTATCTACAAATTCCTCCATTACAGCTATCTGCGATTCTTTCATAACTGTATTTCGATAGGTGTTCTTTGTAAGCACAAGATATCTTTTACTGGCTCTAGCAATCTCTACAAAACGATTTTCAAGATATCTAATCAAAGCTTTATTGAGATCTCTGCCAATAAAGACAACAGCAGTACTCCAGTAATACTTTTCCTTTTCAGACTGATAATCTCTCAAATGCTGAACAAGTCTATCCTTAACATTTTCTGCTTCTCCAATATATACGGAGTCAGAGCCGTCATCTTCTTTACAAAACAAGAAGTATACACCCGCCTGGGTAATATCATCACGATTACAAGAAGAGATCTCAATACGAGGTATTTTTATTGCCTTTCCATTCCAGTTTGATAACTCTGCAATAATCAAACTATCAGCCGTTCCATTTACAAGAAACAACTCTATCGATTTTCCGTATGCCATTTGAATCACCTACCATTCAATATTTTTGTCTACCCAACCTATTCTCAATACTCTCATCTACCCAACTATAAAAATTGAATAGATTTACTGGGGGTTTCACTGTTTTTCAGGACTTGTTTTTTTGTAATCATAATATCAAAAAAGCCTTATATTCAAGTATTTTCACACTATCACTTAGGTACTTTAGTCAACAGAATCACGCATTCCACATGCGATTCATTGTCCAAACTTATTAACGATACCCTATTGAGAATCGACAATTGCCTTATCTATATTCAGACTTCAAGAATGAAACTTTATTCTTTTTCATTGTGCCCCACTCACCAGATAGTTTCCCTAAACATTCATATACAAATAGCCAATATTGATCCGTTTCACCTTTTTCTTTCAATTCATTTGCATACTGTTTCAATTGTTTTGCCTCTGATTTGAAATCATTCTTTTTGTAATAAATAAGTGCCATCAACATCAATATACAATCTTGAGAACTTTTAATAATTTCAACATCAATACTGTCAATTTTAGATTTTGAGTCAATTGCATATAACAAAGCAAATGAGCATGCTTCATAGTTGTTTTTGTGAATATATCTTTCATAAATCATATTTGCATATTTTTGGATTTGATTATTATCTACTTCATACTTTTCAAAAATATATTTACCTAATATTGGTACTAAATATGGATACAATAAGGATAAAGATACAACAGATTTAACTAAATATTTCTGCGCATTTTTTGTCAGGTTAAAATCTTTAAGTGCTTTTACCGCATATAATACTATCGAATTATTATCAGTATTTTCAGAAACTAATTTTGTTGTAAAATCTATAAATGCTTGAATTTCTTTATAATCTACATAATCCTTAAATTTTTGAAATGTAGCAATGTAATTTTGTATTTTATGAACCCATGTTTCAACAACACAAATCGGAAGTTCATTTATTTCTGTTTTTTTGTGATTCATTAGTAAATCATATTTTCTTAATTCTCTGTTTAAGTCAATAATAAAATTGTCCGCCTTTTCTTTCGTATTAACATAGCAAATATAATCATCTACATTTCTTATATAAGAATCATATTTTTTTGATAAAATTTCGTCTATTGCGCATAGAATTATTTCTGACAATACATTAGAAGTATGTGGACCTATTAAAAGTCCATGTGTTTCTCCATTTTTTGAAATCTGCGCAAAATGATCTATTTGGTTGTACCATTCTTCCTTTTTACGTGTATTATCTTTTGCTACATCTTTTCCAACGAGTGCCCATGGAATTGCATGTGTATATATACTGGGATAACATTTTGAAATATCCGCATGAACCATATATCTTTTTCCTAAATAAATGTCAGGTTCAGGAGTTCCATCATCTATCCAATTCTTATAATTCATCAAAAACAGTGCTTTTGTTTCCTGCATTTTTCTAATATGAATACGGCTAATTATTCTTGGGTGTCCTTTTGTTTTTTCCCTAAAATATTCAGTTAATTTAGTCCAATGCTTCATCAATGTTTTGCATAACAGTTCATGTCCCATTGGAGTAGGAATACCAATATTTCTTGGTATATTAGTATTTCTCATGCTTTCATAGTTGATGTACCCTCTCCATTCCTTTGTTGAAAATGTTTGCTTACGAATATTTTTACAATAGTTTAAAAACAAATCACCTGTAAATATAGGAGGTAACTTCTCTGAAAACATTCCGTAAGAAACAAGCCTATCATATAATTCATCATCCCTTATTTCTGACATAAAATCATAATAAGTTTTCAATTTCTCATACCTCCAATTCTCCGCTCATCAACTTTAATCCACTTTCCAATGACCATTTTTCCCTTTACCAACATATTTAATATTAGGAATTTCTTTTATATATCTTGTAATGGTTTTTTCACTAACTCCTAATATCATAGCTATATCTTTACGGCTCACTTTATTGTCCTCTTTAATCATATCTTTGATTATGCTTTCAATTTCTTCGAGGGACATTCGAGAGACATCTTGAGGGACATTTCGAGAGACATTCCCTCCCCCAACCTTTTGTGTCGCTATCTTCTTTAGAGGAATAATCGTTCTGAATATATCTCCCTCCTCAAATAGTGGATTTTGTCCTGAATAAAGCTGTGTGTACTTGTAGGTATTTCTCATCCCTGAACCAAGCTCATCTGCAAGACCTATCTCTCTGAAAACTTTAGATATAGCTGGATTTTTAGGAAATGGCTCAAACTTCTGCAAATCTAATGCTCCAATACCATGAGCCAAATTGCTGTTTTCAACAGTAATTTTCTCATCATCAATAATCATTTTTGCCGGGAAGCCGCTTGAATAATCTCTATGAGCCAATGTATTGGAAACTATCTCTCTAAGTATCCTATCTCTTGCATTGACATTGACAATTCCGTCCAAGACAAACAAATCATTCAAATGCTTTTGGCCGAACTCTATAAGCCTGTCATAGCTGTCAATCAGATTTGTTATGACAACATCTCTATCGTCATATCTATCCTTGTTTTCAACCCTGAATATAGCATCAGTTTTGTGTTGCGGAAGAACAGACATAATAGAGTTGTCTTTTCCAAATAACAGAATAGCAGCTAATGTAATCCCTTCACGCTTTGTATCCGGATCTGTCAAAATCAAATTTGAACTTCTAAGAAGTTCCTCATTACTCATATTTTCCCAAACATGATTTTTATTTCGGAAAACAGCCATTTTCTTAGCCTTATCAATGACAGAAGCATCAAGAAAATCAATATCGAGATTCGGATATACTTTATTAACAAAATAACTTCCTTGTTTTCTTGCGTATAGCTTATATACAAGTTCAGAATGGTCTGTTATATTGATGTCTCCCTCATAAGACCTATCCCAAATTCTTCCATTGTGTCTGCACACTTGATAGCCTTCCGGAACTCTGATGTAAATTACTTTTTTATCATCTATATCAAAAACTTCAGGAAGTAAATAAAGTGGTGGATACATCTTTTGCGGATTATTGATCGCCGTGGTAAATTCCTTAATCACTTTATCCACTCTATCTTTACTGACACCAATAATCTCTCTTTTATCATTCACACCTAGTAAAATATGTCCGCCGTTTCTATTATTGAAAGAGCATACTGTATCAAAGACATCTTTGCTTAGAGAATTCTTAGATTCTTTAAATTCGACATCTATTTTTTCTCCATTTCGAATTAGCTGCTTTATCTCTTTAGAATCCATATCTACCCTCCCATATACACTAAAAATCGTCTTTAATCATCTTAAAATGCTTCAACGCATCTAAAATAGCTTCTATTTTTTTCAATTGGACACTTTGGTATTTTCCGCTTCTCATTTTTAGACATATTATAGTGTTCCCTAACTTCTAAACCATGCTTTTTCTTCACTTGTGCAATATAAAGTGTCGATACTTTAAACCTAAACTTTTCCAAAACATATTTTTGAATTTGTTTATAAGTAGCCTTACTCTCCGCACTTGTTAAATTTACCTCATCAATTGAAAACTCAACACTAATATATCTTTTTGAATCCAGTTTGGAAAGCAACACTACCATCTCAGTATGAAACGAATGAACACTAAGTTGCTGGTATGTCCACGGAAACATATCTATATATCATTTAACGATAGGTTGGGTCTATCGTTGACAGCCATACTAGAAATTGCTACTCTAAGGATGATAAACGTTCATTCAGGAATTGTTCTACACAATCCTCAAAATCCAATCCCATTCTTTCTGCGAGAACGGCAAGCCACCAGACGCATTCGCCAATTTTTGAAGGAAGTAGTTCCTCATCTGTACTTGGCCAACGTCCTTGATTATCCATCGTTAGTCTTCCAACTAATCCTGCATCAGTCAAGAAAGCCAAGGCGTCTTCCTCTACTGACCAGGTAGAGCCATGAATTTGCTTTTCCAACTCGTGATAACGCCTTCTAATTTTTGTTGACTGTACACTTACATCATTCAAATCCATTTTTAAACTTCTCCTCAAATTTATCTAACTTTATTATATCTAAAAACAGCTTTATATAAACTGTAAAAACACCTCATCATAAAGCGGGAAAGCAAAGTTTTTGGGACAGTATTTGAATAAATATTTATTTCTACATTTTATTTACTTATTGGTAAGACAAATCTTGGTCTGGTTCTTCTTTTAATTTCTGTTGACGAACACCAGATATGCTATGTCTACGATTTTCTGTATATACATCTCTGACATACTCTTCTTTAAATAAAACTAAAAAATCGCTCCATGTTTTATTCAAAAAATCCAATGTTGCTTGAAGTTGATCTGATAATTCCATCTTTTCGTGTTGAACATCTTTACGAAAAAATGGTCCTATTTCTGTTTTATTTGAACTTCCTAAAATGCCCATTGAAAGCTTGTTGGCAATATCCGCAGTGTGCTGAGTTCGATTGTTTATTGCCTCAATATATTTAAACTCATCAGATTGAGATATATTATTGAGCCATGTCTGCGTCTTTGGAAAAGCGACTCTATATGTCTGTTGATTAAATGTTCTAGTCATTATCTGTATATCCACTGAATCTACAACTTTTCCTTTATTTGCTAACAAACCAGCATTTATTATCTGGCTCATAGAATCCAGTGCATTCATTGTGTACTGAAAAAAATCTCTAAGTAACTTATCAAACAAGAACCATGGATCTACTTTTTCACCGGCAACTCGTAACTCATAAGCTGGAGAATTCTCAGTTGTTATAGCTAATTTTTTTACTTCCTTCCCATCTTCCGTTACGCAGTCTACGAAGTCGGCTGCAATATCCTGCTGCCAACGTATGGTTTTCATTGTCATTTTTCCAATTATATTATTCAATGTATCTGCGCAATACTGTACTGTAGATATATTTTTTTCAGCGTATTCAATAAATTGCCATGCGGAATATATCTTATGCTCAATTAAATCTTTTCTAAGCAAATCATCTGCCACTATTAATCACCTCTTAATACTTTTAATTCTACATAGAATTTTAATTTGTCTATCCAATACCATTCTCATCGATTCAATAGCAGCATTCACTTTTTCAAGTTCTACCGGCACATATTCTCCACTAATTCGAATACCACCACCAAGCAAACCAAATAGTTGTTTGGTGGTATTAACGTCTAACATCAACGTATCATCAGATAGTAATTTATTGATATTATCAGACACCTTTTCTGCCAATAATCTTGTTGCTTCTTTCTTCTTTTCTATTTGAGTTGTCTCATCTTCAATATGCTCAACTATTCGCGCATTGCTAAGAATCTTTATTTCATAAGCTATTCCTAGCATATGATAGATGAGTTTCATCATACGTTCCTTTGCTTCATCAGGAGTCATATTTAATTGAACACTTTCAAATTCAGCGTCTAACATTTCATCTATCTGTGTATCACTGCCTAACTGTATTCCAGTCTCATTATTTTCTTTTTTCTCGATAATTGCTTGTGCTTTTATCTTACCTGAGACAAAGCTCTTTGCATCTACCCACTTACCTTTAATCCACGGTTTTGCCTTTGAATACCACCAAGGACTAACCACATGTTCATGTAATTGAACCATACCATATATTACTGTTGCAGCAATTGCTTCTCCAACTGCTTGAGCAAGTTGCTGTTGTTCAGGAGTTAGTTCGACATACCCTGGCTCATATTGTTCTATCGGATATTCATATTGAGATTCATCAATCTCAACTTCCTCCCATTCGACGATATCAGTCGTTTTATTGTTCTCATCTTGACTTACACCTCGAACTCTACCTTCATTATCCTTGGATTTAACAAGATGATCCCCCTCTTTCAGAATTGGTCTATATACCTTTTCGCCCATAAAAAATCATCTCCTCAATCAGGTTTTCTTTTTACATATGTTAGTTCTATGTCGTAACCCAGCACTTCCATCATGCTAATAAAGGTCTTATCGTCCATGTTGTCCCCCCATAATATCATTTTGCTAAACATGATCATACATTATATATTTTTGCCTTCTAGCTTATCCATTAAATATGGTCTAATTGAATTCATAATTATTGCCTTTATTTTAGCATCTTGTTTATAAGTTGGTACAGTTCTCTTGTTAAACATCTTCAGCATGAAATCATAATCATTTTCGCCATTATATCGATTAAATTCTGTTTCTATAAAAGCACCATCTTCTAGCATGAATCTCAACAGTTTTCTTGAAAAATACCCTGAAGTCAAAGAAATATATTCCCCTTCTTCTATTGTATGCATTAACTGAAACAATTTCTCATTAACAGAAACTTGCTCATTTAAATCACTTCTGCCAAATTTTTTTATACAGCTACTACCAATCGGTTCTAATACATTATGATTGTGGATATTATGTATAGTGAATAAATATCGAAGATTTTCTTTGCCACAAATACATGATGACTTTAATTCTTCATCTTCTATACAATCTTCTATCTCCCATTCATCTACCGCACTTTCCCATTCATCACTGTCTGAGTGTTGTAAAATAGTATTAATAAAATTTTCTCTATACTGGCTCATCTTACATTACCCTCATGTTCTATTATATATACATTAATTTCTACAAAATCAAATGCTCCTACAGGATATTCACTTATATATCCCAAAACTATAAATTGATTATTGCATTTTCCACAATAATTATCCTCCACATAAAATTCATAAAGTGTAGAATCCCCCATGGGTCTTTCAGTAGAAGTAACATAGCACTCCTCCGATAATTAATTTTTATTTTCTTAGCAATAGTTCTTTAGTTACACACTCACAAAAACCGTTTTTGACAATAGCACTGTTGTTACAACAAGCAAAAAAGTAGTCCTATGGTTAAACCTCTCAATTTTCCAGTAGTCAGAACTATTATCATAACACAGAAAAAGAGATTATAGTAAATTTTTCATTTACACGAAATTCCTTAATTTCAAGCCTTTTATGTGGTTTTAAGTCTTTGTTTTTGACAGTAGAACTATTGTCTCCACATGAACCGTATGCGGAAACATATCCACTGGGGTTCCTTTTACGTACTCATAGCCGTTTTCGCTTAGATATTTAACATCTCTGCTCAGTGTTGCTGGATCGCAGGATATATAAACGATTCTGTCTGCTTCGGTTTTCACTACTGCTTTTAGCAAGGCTTCGTCGCAGCCTTTTCTTGGTGGATCAAGGATTACGACATTCGCCTTTTCTATCTCGCCTTCTTCTCTTAGTCTTGGCAGCTCTTCTTCGGCCTTACCTGTGTAGTAGATGGCATTTACTATGCCGTTTATAACCGCGTTTCTGTTTGCGTTTAGTACGGCTTCTTTGACTAGCTCGATTCCGACTACCTTACCTGCTCCTGCCTTTGCCATAAAGAGGCCTAGGGTTCCAACTCCGCAGTAAAGGTCTAGGACTGTTTCTCCACCCTCTATCCCTGCGTATTCAACTGCTTTTTCGTAGAGGCGCTCTGCTTGCACCGGATTTACCTGATAGAAGGAGTATGGCGAGATTTCAAATCTAAGACCTAACATCTCGTCTTCTATCACATGCCTTCCTGCAATGATTTCTGCGCGGTTTTTGTACTGTTTTGAAGGTTTCTTTTCGTCTACATCTAGTGCAACGGATGAAAGATAGTATTCAAAACCGTCATCAAAGCTAGGTATTGCGTTTATGCTTTCGTCCACCGCATATATGAAGCTCTCTAGGTCAACATCCTTTTCTTCCACGGTCGGCACGACCATAACTTCGCCACTGCTAAACGAGGTTTTTACGACCAGATTTTTTATCTTTTTCGTATCCTCGCACTCATCAAAACTAGCTCTAAGAGCATCTGCTACCGCTACCACCGGTTCACTTTGAAGCCTGCACTCATGGCAGTCTATAACCTTATGGCTCATGCGCCCTAAAAAGCCCACTGAACGGGTTTTAGGGTAAATGGCAAGCCTTGCCTTATTCCTATAGAAATAAGGCTCTGACATCGAAATTATCGGTTCTAGCTCAGGGTCTTCTACACCGCCTATACGAACTAGGACGTCGCGGACATGTCTTTCCTTGAGCTCTAGCTGCTTTTCGTATTTGAGCTTTCCAAAGGCACAGCCTCCGCAGTCATCTATGTAAGGACAGACATCATCAAGTCTGTGTTCTGATGGTTCAAGGATTTTCTCAACCTTAGCGAGTGCATAGCGCTTTTTGACCTTTGTCACTCTCGCGCTTACCTTATCTCCGACTACGCAGCCTTCAGCAAAGACAATAAGGCCATCGCAGCTTGCGATGCCTATGCCGTCCTGACTTTGATCTTTGATTGTAAGTTCTACTAATTGATTCTTTTCCATTTGTTATTCCACAAAATTCAAAAGTTCATCGACTGTAAGTCTTGCTGGTGCTGGGTTATCTGTCTCGTGATATCCCATTGCGATTATTGCTACAACCTCCTGGTCCTCTGGAAGGCCAAGGATTTCTCTAATCATGTCGTAGTCTGCATATCCTAGGATTACTGTGCCCACGCCATATGTGTGTGCCGCTAGACAGAAAGCTTCTGCAGAAATACCTGCATCAAACATCTCCCAGCCATCCTTCTTTGGTGTTGAGTAGCTACCGTCTGCCTCAAAGCCACTCTTTCCCTTTACGATTGACTGAACCGCAATTGCAGGCGCACGCTTGATTGTCTTCTCATTAAAAGTGAAGCCGAGAACTGCCTCTTCAGCAATCTTCGCTTTGATTTCCTCATTTTCTACAATTGTGTATCTTGTAATCTGAGTGTTCTTCCATGATGGAGCATATGCTGCAGACTCGATAATCTTTTCGATAGTCTCCTTTGATATCTTCTCATCCTTGTACTTACGAACACTTCTCCTTGATTTTATACATTCTAAAGCTTCCATTTATCTATCTCCTTTGTGAAAATTCCTTATTTTATCGTCCCAAATATTATACATTTTATTTACCGAAATAGCAAAAGGAGATAGCCTAAGCTATCCCCTAGTTTTTAAATTTTCTACACCTATGGTACTACTTTCTTTCGCTGTAGCGGTGTGCATCCTCAAGAACCATGTCCTTAACCTTGATAAGCCTGATCGTGTTGTCTCTTGCAGTCTCCTCAAGCTTCATCGAAATATATTTGATATTCTTCTGAGCTTCAGGGATGATTACATGCTCAAGAGCATTTACACGTCTTCTAGTCTTCTCAATCTCAGCAGCCATGAGCTTGCAGGCCTTTTCCTTCTCGGCTAGCAAAATCATATCGTCCCTGATGTCGGCAAGCGATTTGATCGCACCATCAAGGTCCGAAGAAGTGAAGGCATATCCATATGAATAGATATCCGTTTCACTTGCAGTCTTCGTCCTTACATCAAAGACAGGAATATTAACGCTCATGACGTTCTTTGTGCTGACGCCAAGCGTCACCTTTTGCTTAGCAGCCATCAAAGCGGTATTAAGAGTTTCGGCATCCATGCCGGCTTTGGCAACAATGAAGTTGATATTAGCCTGACGGATACCCTCTTCGACATGCTTTCTGAGCTCCATGTTCTCACGAACCATGATGAGGAATTGACGCATCAGCTCGTCTCTCTTATCTTTGAGAAGCTTGTGACCCTTGCGGGCAACGGCCAGCTTATCTTTGATCCTAGAGAGCTCCATACGAGTAGGAATTATTTGACTTGATGCCATATCACGCCTCCTTATCCTTACTTCGCCTCATAATACATATCGAGCCACTTGTCATTAATTCTCTTGAGTTCACTTCTTGGAAGGATTCTCAAAAGCTCCCAGCCGATATCTAGAGTCTCCTCAATAGTTCTATCAGTGTTATAACCCTGGTTTACATACTTGTCTTCAAACTCGTCTGCAAACTTAGCATACTTAAGATCGATTTCTGTCAAAGCAGCTTCACCAAGGATGGTCATAAGCTCCTTAGCGTCCTTACCTCTAGCATAAGCAGCAAATAGCTGGTTCATTGTGTTAGCGTGGTCGCCTCTTGTCTTGCCTTCGCCTATACCCTTATCCTTAAGTCTTGATAGGGATGGAAGAACGTTGATAGGTGGCTTAACACCCTTACGGTAAAGGTCTCTGGAAAGAATAATCTGTCCCTCTGTGATATATCCAGTAAGGTCAGGAATTGGGTGAGTCTTGTCATCCTCAGGCATTGAAAGGATTGGAATCATAGTGATTGAACCGTTCTTGCCGTACTGTCTTCCTGCTCTCTCGTATATCGTAGCAAAGTCAGTGTACATATATCCAGGATATCCTCTTCTTGCTGCAACTTCCTTACGAGCAGCAGATACCTCTCTCAAAGCATCCGCATAGTTTGTGATATCCGTCAAAATTACTAGAACGTGCATATCGCAGTCAAAAGCAAGATACTCAGCTGCAGTAAGCGCCATTCTTGGTGTCGAAATTCTTTCAACCGCAGGGTCGTTTGCAAGGTTTACAAACATTACAGTTCTATCAATTGCACCAGTCTCCTTGAAGGATTCAACAAAGAAGTTTGATTCCTCAAAAGTGATACCCATAGCAGCAAATACTACCGCAAACTTCTCATCAGTTCCACGAACCTTAGCCTGCTTTGCAATCTGAGCTGCAAGGTTTGCGTGTGGAAGACCTGAAGCTGAGAAAATAGGTAGCTTCTGTCCTCTAACTAGAGTGTTAAGACCGTCGATAGCAGATACACCAGTCTGGATGAACTCAGCAGGGTAGATACGCGCTGCAGGGTTCATTGGAAGTCCGTTGATATCTCTTCTCTCTACAGGAAGAATTTCCGGACCTCCGTCCTTTGGTCTTCCCATTCCGTCAAAGACTCTGCCCAGCATATCCTCAGATACACCAAGTTCGAGGCTCTTTCCTAAAAATCTAACCTTGCTGTCGCTAAGGTTTATACCTGCGGAGTTCTCAAATAGCTGAACTACCGCTGTGTCATCGTTGATTTCGAGAACCTTACAACGACGCTTTTCGCCGTCTGCAAGCTCAATTTCACCTAGTTCGTCGTACTTTACATTCTCAACGCCGCGGACCATCATCAAAGGACCTGCGACCTCTTGAATAGTTCTATATTCCTTTGGCATTATTTAGTCCTCCTTGTTCAGTGCTTCAGCAACTTCTCCATCGAGCAAGTCGTTGATTCTTGTAAATTCGTCTTCTATCTTATCTTCAGGTGTGTATTTAAACCTTCCGATAGACTCTCTTGAAGGCATTGCGATAAGATCCTCTACATTTGCACCCTTTTCGAGTGCAGCCTTAGCTTTTTCGTAGAAGCTCATAACCAGTCTCATCATGAGATACTGCTTGCGAAGTGATGAATATGTATCAACCTCATCAAAGCTGTTCTGGTTTAGGAAGTCCTCACGGATTGACTTAGCAGCCTCCATCTTGAGTCTGTCAGCAGGTGAAAGCGCATCCATACCTACCATCTGAACGATTTCATTAAGCTTTGATTCGTCCTGAAGAAGGGACATCATTTCCTGACGAGCACTCATCCAACCAGGCTCAACCTCTTCGTTAAACCATTTCTCCATGCTGTCTAGGTATAGTGAGTAACTTGTCAGCCAGTTGATTGCAGGGAAGTGTCTCTGGTACGCAAGGTTTGAATCAAGACCCCAGAATACCTTTACAATTCTAAGCGTTGCCTGTGATACTGGCTCAGAAATATCTCCACCCTGTGGTGAAACCGCTCCGATTACTGAAAGAGCACCATCTCTTCCATCCTTACCTAGTGCGATAACGTGACCAGCTCTCTCATAGAACTGAGCAAGACGGCTTCCTAGGTATGCAGGGTAACCTTCTTCACCAGGCATTTCCTCAAGTCTTCCAGACATCTCACGAAGAGCCTCTGCCCATCTTGATGTTGAGTCAGCCATCAAAGCTACTGAGTAACCCATATCTCTGAAGTACTCAGCGATAGTAATACCTGTATAAATTGACGCCTCACGCGCAGCAACCGGCATGTCCGATGTGTTTGCAATGAGAACTGTTCTTTCCATCAAAGAACGACCTGTCTTTGGATCGACGAGGGCTGGGAACTCGTTAAGTACGTCTGTCATCTCGTTTCCACGCTCACCGCATCCGATATATACGACGATGTCAGCCTCAGCCCACTTTGCTAGCTGATGCTGGATGACCGTCTTACCTGAACCGAAAGGTCCAGGAACTGCTGCTGTACCACCCTTTGCGATAGGGAAGAAAGCATCGACAACACGCTGTCCTGTGATAAGCGGCTTGTCTGGTCTCAGCTTTTCAGTATAAGGCCTGCTCTTTCTAACTGGCCATCTCTGCATGAGCTGGATTTCTCTATCGCCCTTTTCTGTTTCGATTACAGCAATTGTCTCTGTAACTGTGAACTCACCTGACTTAAGTTCCTTAACCTTACCCTTTACATCAGGTGGAACCATGATTTTCTGTTCAACAACCTCTGTCTCCTGAACAGTACCGAGAACGTCTCCGCCGCTCACCTCTTCACCGATTTCAGCTGTAGGAACAAAGTTCCACTTCTTCTCTCTATCAAGTGAATCAACATGGATTCCTCTCTTTAGGTTGTTACCACAGACCTTCATAATAGCGTCTAGAGGTCTTTGAATACCGTCGTAGATACTTGTTATGAGTCCAGGTCCAAGTTCAACCGACATAGGTACACCAGTCGAAACTACTGGTTCTCCTGGTCCGAGACCCGAAGTCTCCTCGTATACCTGAATTGATGCCTCGTCACCGTGCATCTCTATAATTTCACCCGTTAGCATCTGGTCGCTAACATGCACAACGTCAAACATGTTTGCATCGCGCATGCCTGTAGCTATTACTAAGGGGCCTGCTACTTTTTTAATCGTACCTTTACTATTCATGTACTATACTGCCTCCTGATATCAGTTATCGTGTGAAAACAAAATATCCGATCCTACCGCTCTTTCAACGGATTTTTTAACTTCGGCTATTCCTGCTCCAGTGTTTCCGTGTGTGCCTGGTATCTCAATGATGGCCGGCACAATCTTGTCCTGATATTTTGCAATTTCATCTCTTAAATCTGCCGCCAAGAATTCCGTAATATAGATTATTCCATATCCCTGCTCGGCAAGCTCTGACAGCTTATGTTTTGCCTCAGCAGGCTCTGTTACCGGTATGGTATCAAAGCCCAAAGCAGCAAAGCCGTAAATGCTGTCATAATCTCCTATTACAGCAATATCACGCATACATTTCCCTTACTCTTTCTCTAATCGCCTCTTCGGAAAGGTCGTTTTGCTTTCCTGTGAGTACGATTCTAACTGTCTTTATTTCGTTTAGTCTTGCAATTACATAGGCAAATATTGGACCTACTGTAAATGCATTGTACTTTTGCGGTTTTATCGCTCTTATTATGCGGTTATCACACCAGCACTCAAATATGGATTGTGAGCTTTTCAGTGCATCAACGCCATCTCTATACGGTGTTGTTGCAAGATATGCAGCTATTTCATCCTTTCCTGCTATCGCAGCCTTTATGAGTGCATCTGTGTTTATCGAATCACAGCTTGACATCGCCCTCTTCATGAAGTCGGCACTTTTACCTGTCAGCTGAGCTCTTACAGCAATCTTGATGTTCGCTACTGCGACGATAGACTCTGTGTAATCTTTGATGATATCAACCTTTGATCTGTGTCCTGCAAGGTATATCGCTTCCATGCAGGCTCTATCGATTACGATATCGCAAAGCTGTCCGTCGCCTGTGTGAACAAGACTTTCGTAGGCTTCCTTTGCGGCATCCTGCATATCTTCAGGAAGCAGCTTGTAGTTGCCCTCCTGGATTGCAGCTCTCATCTCTTCGCCACTTGGATTCGTGTCGTAGTAGATGCTTATGCCCTTTGGTCTACTTACAGCTGCCTTTATCGCAGCCTTTAGATTGTGATAGAGCTTCGGAATACTCAAAACAGCAAAGTGCTTCATATCGATTTTAAACTCTTTGATTAGAGCCCAAATCTTATCTTCTTCTGCTGCGAGGATTCTCTCGCCGTCACCCTTTGAGTCCGAGTTTCCCCAGGACTTTTCCTCAAGAAATTGAATGCACTGATCATAAGTGCCGAGTGAGATAAGCTGCTCGATATCTGTATCCTTCAGGAGGGATGTCTCTAGCGCACGAATTCTCGCGACCTCGTAAACATAATTTTCTCCCATATTTTCTCCTTATAGCCTATTCTCACTAAAATAGTAATTTCTGAACAAGGTCGGAAAGCTCTTCCTTTTTGTCTGCGAAGATAGCTTCGAGTGTGCAGTTCTCTTCGATGCCACCGTATGATAGAACAAATCCGTCTTCTACATCTATGGCATCCTTTGATACACTCATATTAGCCTGTCTGCCTTCTGCGATTGCCTTAATCTTATCCTCAAAGTCCTTAGGCATTCTAGCTAGGTCTTTTGATGATAGTGAGATAACTCCCTCGCCCTCGTGTATAGCCTTATCTGCTATTTTGAGAAGCAGTGCAAAGTATTCCTCTTCTGGCAATTCTCTAATCTGCGCCTTCGCGTTATCTATTACCTCAGCGATCAAAGCTTGCTTAGTCTCGAGTATCTTGCGACTACGCTCTAGCTCCATAGATGACTTTGCTCTTTCTTTGATCTGTACAAGCTGAGCTTCAGTTTTTTGAGAGATTTCCGCACATTTCTTTTCGGCATCCGCCTTATTTTGTTCTTCGATCTGCCTTGCCTTAGCCATTACCTCATCCATGGATGCTTTTGCAGCTTCGGCAGCCTCATCGAGAATGTTCTGTTTAATTTTATCTAATCCGGTCATTTTCTCTCTCCTTAACCTATGCTAAACAAATATACTATAGCTTGATATTTGATACTGATAGGATTGAGATAAGAAGTGCAAGGATTGCATATGTCTCTACCATTGCAGGGAATAGCATAGCCTTACCGAACTGATCTGGCTTCTTAGCAACGATTCCGATTGAAGCAACTGATGTCTTGCCCTGGTGGAATGCTGATACTAGACCTACGATTGCGATTGGCATACATGCAGCAAAGATTGTAAGACCTGTGCCTACGCTCATGCTTGTTACAGCTGTTCCGCCGAGAATACCAATCTTTGATAGTGTAATAAATGTTACGAGAAGTCCGTAAATACCCTGTGTACCTGGAAGTAGCTGAAGGATAAGTACCTTAGCGAACTGATTAGGATCTTCGCTTACTACTCCTGCTGCTGCCTGACCTGCTTTACCTACGCCCCAAGCTGATCCCATACCTGCCAAAATTGTTGCGAGCGCTGCTCCAAAGATTGCAATTGCAAAACCCATACTAATTTCCATGATTTCTTCCTCCTAGAATTATTTTATCTCTATATACTTACTTTCTGTTGTTAACGGTTCAAATGGCTTTCCTCCGCCCTCATAGAACTTGCCGAAGAATTCGACAAACTGGAGTCTGTTTGTGTGAACATATGCTCCGAGCACATTGATTGCCATATTCATTGTATGTCCAAATATGAACACTATTGTAAAGATGATTGCTCCAAGGACTCCGCCTCCGACCATGCTTCCCATCATATTGATAACGCTGGCGATTACACCAGTTGCAAGTCCTAACGCAAGAAGTCTTGAATACGATAGCACATCGCTGAGCCATCCTGTAACTCCGTAGATATCGTAGGCACCTAGTGCAATTCTCAGAGCTACATTCTTGTGACCTCTTCCTGACATCAATAGAATTCCTAGCATTCCTGCGATAGTGAGTACCTTTGATAACATCACTACTGATGCAGGGAACTTGATTGTCATCTGCGAGATTGATGCGAAAATATCTGTTGGTAGTAGCAAGAGGATAAGTCCAATTAGGAACATGTACCAGAATACTACGTCGCAGATACAGTCGATGACCTTGCCATCCTTGAGCTCCTGGAAGCCTTTGATTGCTAGTCCTGCGAAGAGGTGAATTACACCAAATAGCATACACCAGATCAAAAGTCTCATCGGATTATCAAGCGGTGCAAACCACAGTGGCTTGATTGCGAACTCCTTGCCAAAGAAGGTCTTTGCTATGACTGTTGGTGCGTCTCCGAAATATCCTCCGAACATCACGCCCCAGAAGAGTGTTGAGAGTCCGCAGAAGCCAAATAGCTTGAGCATCTTCTTCATTCCTTCTTCCATCTTTGGGAACTTCTTCAGTACTATGAAGCAACCGATTGACATCAAAAGTCCGTAGGCTGCATCTGAGAGCATCATTCCAAAGAAGAACACGTAGAAGTAGGACATCACCTTTGTTGGATCTATATCTCTAAGCTTTGGAAGTCCGTAGGATTCTAGTACGCCCTCGGCACTTGATGAGAAGGAATTGTTCTTTAGCACCGTTGGCGCCTCGTCCTCATCTGTCACATCTGCAAGCTCGATTACACAATCAAAACTTCCTTCTAACAGTTCCTTAACTCTTGAAGCCTTATCCTTAGGTATGAAGCCTGTCATTACGAAGGTTCTCTCAGATTGCCTTAGCTCCCCGGTAACTTCAACGTTCTTTAGCCTCATTCTGAAGTAGTCGCAAGCCTCTCTGAGTTTGTCTCTGCTTTCTGCTGCCTCTGTAATCTTCTTCTCAAGCTCCCCGCTTGTCTGATTTATCGATTCTATATCAGCTTCAAGCTTTTCGATTTGCTCCCTTGGCGTCTTGTCATAGCCTAGCGAGCTCTTTGCAAAACCTCCGCTTCTTAGCGCATCTTCTACCTTACCTGAAACATCCTTCTTAGCGATTACCACAATGTATGCAGCATCGGAGTCCATACAGACGACTTCTAAATCGATGTCTACTTCTTCATCACACTTCTTCTGTACTAACTCGTATATTTTCGCCTCGTCCATATCAGGCGGCATGGTTCCTATCAAAACCTTAGTTTTCTTCGTCTCTGTTAAATCAAATGGTATATCTAGCTCCTGCCAAGGTTTTAGTCCTTCAATTTTCTCGTTAATCTTTGCTACGAGAGCTTTGTTTTCACTATATTCCTTAGACCAGCTAATCACCTGTTCTGCAAGCTCTGTAATGGCTTTAGCATTCTGCATTTCCTGCGTCAGCTTTTCCTTATCTATCAAAGGCTTGCCTTCAAGTGAGCTGAACATCCCCTTTGTCTCCGGAGAGAAAGTATCCATCACCTCAAGTGCCTGCTCAGTAAGGCTTAGCTTTTTGCTAAATTCTCTGCTGACTTCCTTTGTATCTGTCGTTACAAAGCCATCAAGCTCTTTAAGGGATTTATCGTCGCTCAGCTCTATAGTTCCGAGCGTCTGGATTTTTTCTAGGATTTCTTGCCTATCTTTTTTCAATGCGCAGATACCGATTTTTTGCATCTGCAATACTGCCATACTACATTCTCCCTTCTGAAAACATATTTTCAAATAAATATAATCGACCGTACAAAGCTAAATTAAGCGCTTACAATGAAACGAGTTTCTGGATTCCGCGGACTTACCATTAATGCCAAGCTCTTTACGGCCACATCCTCGATTCACATGCACTTATTTAACTTACTACTGCGTCGATTATCTTTTGAATTGCATCTTTTTCTTTGCGCTTAGCATCTTCTCTGAGCTCTTCGAGTTCAGACTCTAGTCCCTTAAGCGCCTCCTGTCTGTGTTCCTCAGCCTCCTGTTGAGCGGCTTTAATCCTCTCATCGGCCTCGGATTTTGCTCGCGAAATCTCCTGCTCACACTGCGAGCTGCTTTCGCTCTTTGTTCTTTCAATCAGTTCTAACTCGGAAGCTTTTCCATCAGCAATGATTTTATCAGCCTCCAGTTCGACTTCATGGATTGCTTTAATTGTCTCGCTAACCATTTCTTGTCCTCCTAAATTAACTGAATCATACCCAAATTATATCGTACATGCATACAATTATCAAATAAATATGAATAATTATTACTTTGACTCTTGCATACTTTTTATCATTTGGATAAGATAATATCATTATACCCCTTTAAAACAATTTTACACAATCGTTCGGACACAAAAATGCCACTGCTTTAAACAGTGGCATTTTGATTATGTATGCAAAAAAATACATAAATTTTAGATTTTTGTATGAAAATTAATACAAGCTATTTCCACTTAAACGAATCCACTATGCTCTGAGAGGCCCTTCCCGTGTCCTCGCTACCTGAGTAGTTGCTCTCATAAACAAAGAGATGTCCGTGATCGGAGGCTATGTAATACTGCACAATCCTATCGCCATCCACTGTGAATTCATATTTCAAAACCGGATAGCCCTGCTTTGATGTGAATCCTGATGCAAGTATTTGACTGGCTTCATGTCCAGAGATCTGCTGATTTAATTGTAAAAGTATGGCATGTGAGAAGCTATCAATATCATCCTTAGAATATGGATTTGTTCCATACTGAACCGAGATATTGTCTAGTTTTCCTTCGCCACTATAGCTTACTGGAACAACAAATGGTTTTTCATCTGTTGAATCACCTTCGTGAAGCTTCCATCCCTCAGGAATCACAAAACTACCTTGCTTTAAATTAAATGTTTCTCCTGCCTTTGTTCCCTGCTTTTTGTCAATTGCTGTATTTGACCTTGCTTTATTATTGCTTTGAGTATCGTAATTTTTTCGTTCTCCACAAGCTGCAATTAATGTCGTAACTAGTATAGCTATAAAAGCAATAGTTACTGCTTTCCACGTATTTCTTTTCATGGTCTTCTCCTGAACTCTTCTAACTAGATCTAGTTTTCTTTTTCTATGCACCCGTGCTCTTCCGCGAAAGAAAGTATCTTCTGAAGTCTGCTGTTGATTCCTGCTTTCTTGAGCGGCGGCGCACACAGCTCTCCGAGCTGTGTGAGGCTGGCGTCGGGGTTTTCCACGCGGAGCCTTGCGGTTTCGCGCAGCCTCGGCGGCAGCTTGTCAAAGAGCCCGCGGGATTCGATGGCGCGGATGGCTGAAAGCTGCCGCTGCGCCGCGTCAAGAGCCCTGTCCATGTTCGCATTATCGCAATTTGTAATGCGCACAGTGCGGTTCCTCATCTGCTTCTTAATTACCGTGTTGTCAAAGCTCAAAACGTGGCTGTGCGCCCCGATTATTGCGAGCATATCCCTTATATTTGAAAGGCTCTTGACATACACAATGTATTTTCCTCGCCTCTCCATCGTCTTTGCCGTCATGTCGACAAAACCATTAATTAACTTCTTTAGGTCAAGAGCAAACCTCTCGCTGTTGCAGACGAATTCGAGATGGTAGGTTTTGTCAGGATTGTTTACAGAACCACAAGCGAGGAAAACTCCTCTGATATAGGATTTACGACAACACTTTGTCCTTACAACATCGTCGTAAATACCATCGGAAATGAAGTTATTTCCCTCTCTTACAAGTAAGATTCCTGTTTCACGCAGAATCTGCTCAGATCTTTCCTCAGGCCCTATTGCAAGAAGATAGCTCCTCTGCTTATTAAAGCCAGAGCCTTCACCGATTTCTAGCTTTGCATCAACCTTAAAATATTCTTTGATCAAGCGCTTATAATGTCTTGCTACCGCTGGTATTTCAGTGGTGACAACTATCTTAAACTTTCCCGCACCAGCAAGACGAAGACTTCCAGAAACACGTAAAAAACCTGCCAGCTCGGCAAGCTGGCAGCACTTTTTTTCTATTTCTGTTCTAGCAAGTTCATTCTTTACTTCCGTTGAGAAGCTCATAGTCCTTACCCCCTGCTGTCAATTTTATTAGCACGACTCTTGCGCCAATATCTTATGCTCAATCCTTCTTACCCACAAGAATTTCACAACTAAGAATTTATTCCTTGATATTGCCCTCTGCAATATGCTTATCGATTATATCTTTAATCACTTCAAAAAGCTCCTCAGAGCCCCTTCTCGTCTTCTCCTGCCTGCGCATGATTTGCTCCTTGGTTACGCCATGCTCCTTCCAGTCTCCGCCGCCATTGGCTTCATGCAGAAGTACGGGCTGAAGGTTATCCATGGCTTTCGCAAACTTAGCCTCTGCAGTTTCCTGAGCCTCAAACTCATCGAATAGAGCCTCTAGCTCGCGCCCCTGGTCACTAGGCAGCATTCCAAAGATGTGCTTCTTTGCAATTTTCTCACGCTCGCGCTGAGACTTTTTGGCCTCCTCATCATAGGCATAGGTATCACCTGCCTCTATTTCAACAACATCGTGAATAAGGCACATGAGAATCACCTTTGATATATCTATATCCTCGTTTGCATACTCCCTAAAAAGATAAGCCATGACAGCCATATGCCATGCGTGCTCAGCATCGTTTTCCCTGCGAGAATTGTCCGCAAGGTGGTTTTGCCTGAAGATATTCTTTTGCTTGTCCATAAGCAGCGCAAATT
>ERZ773018.443-NODE-443-length-24806-cov-11.220597_pt1 | contig 24806 bp, 19 predicted proteins | sample MGYA00580840_ERZ773018 | MGnify/ENA primary metagenome ERZ773018 (study PRJEB29015, sample SAMEA2738125) | human oral metagenome | biome: human oral; feature: human-associated habitat; material: saliva | place: China | collected 2256 ... | reverse complement strand
ACGGGTCGACGGGCACGGCGCTGCGCGGCAAGAAGCTGGTGGTGTCGCTGACGACCGGAGCGGCGGAATCTTACTATAACGCCCAGCCGGGCGGCATCGAGCATTTCTTGGCTGCGGTGAAGGCGACGAGCGCCCTGACGGGCTTGGAGTATGCGGGTATTCTGCCCCTGTACGGCGTGTCCTACGCGAATCGCACGGATGAGGCGGCACGCGCCGACATGATCAAGCGTTCGCGCGAGCACGCGGCTCGCCTCGCGGAGTTCATCTCTTCCCTCTGAGCTTGCGCTCCCCTGCGGTCAGACAGGGCACATAACCCGGCCCTGGCCTCGTCCGTCACGAGGCCAGGGCCGTTTCTCGCGCTTGAGAACACCGTTAGGATCGGGGCATGGCTGACACGCGTGACCCGCGAGGGATTGTTAACTTCTTTGTTCGGTACCTGGTTCTCCACGTGATCTTCCTGGTCGGACTCCCGCTCTCCTATGCCATGGACCTGGCCCTCATCTACTTCTTTGGTTTCATGGGCTTCTTCACCTTCTTCCAGGTGTTGATAGCCGTCACCCGAAAGTTCCTCGAGAAGGCCGGATCGTGGAAGCCTGTCGCGATCATGGGGGCCGTATTCTCCGACGTGGCGGTCCTGTGGTGGCTGGGAAACATGCTGGGAGGCGCACTTGACGGCTCTTCTGACTGGGGGCTTGTGACTGCGTGGCTGCCCTACCACTTCGTCGCCGCTTTCTTCGCGTGGGGACTGCGCGAAATCTTCTACTGGTTGACCCCGCGAGACTCTGCCACGCCCAGCACTTCTGACAGTCCCGCTGAGCCGGCCGCTTCCGAGAACCTGGGCGAATCCAACGATGCGGACGCCCTGACGGATAGCAACGGGGTCACCGACACCGACAACCGATAAGTCGGAGTGTTCATGGGCGCGTCCATTCAACATGACACGACCGGCCACCCATCTCAGCAAAGAGGACACCAAAGTACCAGCACCACACAGATTGGAGGCACGGAGCCGCAGCAGTTCCACAGCCCAAGTGACCGGGTATAGTCTTCCAATCTAGGTTCCCGATGAGCCACCGCCCTTGTATATCAGCGCGCGAATAAGAGTACTCCGTAATTAGAATAAAACTAATCTTTGCAGCAAGGAGGACACTCGATGGCACGCTTGACACTCAAGGACATTGAAGCACGCATCGCCCCCCTCGGAGACCACGTGACCTATGACCGGGAGTTCCTCTTCAGCCTTCTGGTCGCTTACGGCAAACCGAAGAGTTCTATCACCCGTCTACGCAACGGTTCGTTGAACGTATCGGCAGACCCCACTTGCGAGGTAGCTCTAAAAAACGTGGTCTATTTTCGTGAGATTCCCAAGGCCACGGAAACATCCCTATTGGAAGCCGGAGAGCAGCTGCGCACCGCTGCTCACGTGCTTCGCTACGCCCCACGCTTCATCATGGTCACCGACTACGCCACGTTGATCTCATGGGACACGAAGACCGGTGAGAACATCGTTTTTCCCTTGCGGGAGATCGCCAAGCACTTCACATTCTTCCTACCTTGGGCGGGTATGGAGAAAGCCCAGTACGTGGCAGAAAGACATGCGGACGTTAAGGCTGCCGAACAAATGGGGAAGCTCTTCGACGAGCTACTTAAGGCCAACCCAATTGTCACGAAGGACGAGACCCAGCGCCACGGCCTCAACGTATTCTTCACCCGCCTGTTATTCTGCTTCTTTGCGGAAGACACAGGGATTTTCACAGACAACCAGTTCACTAACGCAGTAGGCTCTCACACCCAAGAGGATGGTTCTGACGTCGACATTTTCCTCACAGGCCTATTCAAAGCACTGGACACTGAACGCTCGGAGGATAAGCCCGCATACCTCGCAGGCTTCCCCTATGTGAACGGACGACTTTTCAGCACTGACCACGCACTATTCATCCCAACGTTTACAAAGGCCGCACGCGCCATGTTACTGGGACTGGGCACATTGATCTGGCAAGAGATCAACCCGGACATCTTCGGCTCCATGTTCCAGGCAATCGTCACCCCTGGAAAGCGCTCAGACCTTGGCCAGCACTACACGTCCGTCCCCAACATTCTAAAAACCATCGAACCACTGTTTCTTGATGACCTACGCAGAGAATTCGACACAGCATGGGACAGCACAAAGAAACTCGAGGACCTACTCCATCGCATTTCTGAAATACGCATATTTGACCCTGCTTGCGGAAGCGGTAATTTCCTGGTTATTGCATACAAGGAGTTGCGTCGTCTAGAGCATGCGATCTTAGAGCGCCTGGCGGATCTCGCCCCCTCCCACAACACCCTGTTCACGGACTCAGTGATCAGCATTGAACATTTCTATGGCATTGAAATCGACGATTTCGCTGCGGAGGTGGCGATCCTTTCATTATGGATCGCCAAGCACCAAATGAATCGCGAGTTTGAGGATAAGTTTGGCACCACCATCCCACTTATCCCATTGAAAGAAACCGGGGCTATCCATACAGGAAATGCCACCCGAATCAACTGGAATTCCATCTGCAAAAATGACGGTAGCGGCGAAATATACCTTATCGGCAATCCACCTTACGGAGGAGCAAAGAAACTCAAAGCAGCTCAAAAGGAAGACTACGATTACGTTTTCGGAGACCGCCCCTACTCAAAAAACCTGGACTACATTGCTCTATGGTTCATCAAGGGGGCATCCTACATCCGCCAAACCCAAGCACAACTCGCATTTGTAAGCACAAACTCTGTAACCCAAGGCGAACATGTGGGCCTCATGTTTCCTATGATTCTCGAGATGGGGCTTGAGATCGGCTACGCCTATACCTCCTTCAAATGGGAAAACAACGCTAAGCATAACGCAGGTGTAACCGTGGTGGTCGTCAGTTTACGCAACATCACCAACATCCAAAAGTATTTGTATTCCGAGAACATCCGAACACAGGTTACAAATATCAATGGATACCTGATCGATGCTGACGATGTTTATATCAGTAGACGTAAACAGCCTCTCACCCAATGCCTCCCAGCCATGAACTTTGGTTCTATGCCCCGCGACGGCGGGAATCTAATTCTTTCTGAAACTGATCTCACCGATCTGAAAAATACAGATCCTCAGGCAGAACGCTTCGTTAAGTCTTATTGCGGAGCCAAGGACTTTATTGAAGGAAATCAACGATACTGTCTGTGGATTACGGACTCTCAGGCACAAGAGGCGCAGGAATCCGCCTGGATTTCAGGTCGCCTACGCTCAGTTTCAGAGTACCGACAGACCAGTGACGCACCATCCACTGCCAAGTATGCAAGCAGGCCACATTTATTTGTACAGCGCGCTTACAAGCCTACCGATTCGATCATCGTTCCACGCGTTTCTTCAGAACGACGCGATTATATCCCCATCGGTTACTTAGGTCCCGAAACGGTGATTTCAGACGCTGCAAATGCTATCTACGATGCTGAGCCTTGGTTGTTCGCGTTGCTAACCTCGCGGATGCACATGGCCTGGCTCGGAGCTGTCGGCGGAAAACTCGAAACACGGTATCGTTACTCGAATACGCTAGTCTACAACAACTTTCCCGTCCCCCCACTTACTGACCAAGTGAAGGAAACCCTCACACAACGTGCATTCCGCGTGCTTGATGTGCGTGAATACCATTGTGAGTACACATTGGCTGAGCTGTACGACACGGAAAAGATGCCTGAGAATCTGCGCCAGGCCCACGTGGACTTGGACATTGCTGTGGACCGCATCTACCGGAAGCCACCCTTCAGCTCCGATGATGAGCGGCTCACGTTACTCTTCGATCTCTATCGGCAGATGAGCGACCAGAAAGCACCCAGCCAGCAGGCAACCAGAACCACACAGCGAAATCGCCGAACACGAAAGGCACAGTCATGAGCGCCCATATTGAGGACTTCACAAACATAGTCGACGTTACCTACGCCCAAAATTGTTCTTCGGTAAACACCAATGAGCTGGGTATGCGCGAAATGCAGGCCAGGGTGTTTAAACAACGGGCTTCTCAGTACCTCCTCGTGAAGGCGCCCCCAGCGTCGGGGAAGTCCCGTGCCTTGATGTTCGTGGCACTGGATAAACTGTACAATCAGGGGATCAGGAAGGTCATTGTCGCAGTACCCGAGCGTTCTATCGGCGCTTCCTTCGCCAGCACAGACCTGACGACCTACGGATTTTTCGCCGATTGGCGCGTTGAGGATCGAAACAACCTGTGCACGCCCGGTTCCAGCCAGTCCAAAGTACAAGCTTTCATGGATTTCTTGGAGAGTTCAGATCCAGTCCTTGTGTGTACCCACGCAACCCTGCGGTTCACCTTTGAGAAACTTCCACCAGAAGCTTTCAACGACTCTCTATTGGCCATCGACGAGTTCCACCACGTGTCCGCCGACATTGAGTCATCACGTCTAGGAGCCCTACTCCGCGACGTGATGACGAAATCCACTGCGCATATCGTGGCCATGACTGGCTCCTACTTCCGCGGGGATAGCGTTCCGGTGCTCCTACCAGAGGACGAAGCCAAGTTCACCCCGGTTACTTTCAACTATTACGACCAGCTCAACGGATACCGGTATCTCAAGCACCTGGGGATCGGCCACCACTTCTACCAGGGCCGCTACACCGATGCGATCCACGAAGTGCTGGACCTAGACAAGAAGACAATCGTCCACATCCCCAACGTGAATTCCGGCGAGTCCACCAAGAACAAACTCGAAGAAGTTGGTTTCATCCTCGACGCCATCGGCACCATGGAACGCACCGAACCCCGCACCGGGATTATCGAAGTGCGGCGCCGCGATAACGGTAGCGTCGTTCGCGTAGCAGACCTGGTGGACGATACGGATCAGAATGCGCGAGCAAACACCCTGCATTACCTGTCCACTGTGGCCTCGAAGCACCGCGATGCCGTTGACATTATCATCGCACTCGGGATGGCGAAAGAGGGTTTCGACTGGCCCTTCGCAGAGCACGCTCTAACGGTCGGATACCGTGCTTCACTGACAGAAATAATCCAGATCATCGGGCGTGTCACTCGCGACAGCGAAGGCAAGAGCCGCGCTCAGTTCACGAACCTCATTGCAGAACCCGACGCCAGCCAAAACGAGGTAGCGGTAGCGGTAAATAACATGCTCAAAGCGATCACCGCATCGCTGCTCATGGAGCAGGTCCTCGCTCCCAACTTCGCTTTCAAGGCCAAGCAGGGTAATGACGACACCTCCGAACCGGGGACATTGCGAGTCAGGGGGTTCAAAGAACCATCCACTGCACGGGTCAAGCAGATCATCCAGACCGACCTCAACGATCTCAAGGCTAACATCCTTCAAGATGACAACTTCGCACGGGCTGCTGCAGGGAGCGTCGACCCTCAGTCGACCAACAAGATCCTTATCCCCAAAATCATCAGGCAACGCTACCCAGACCTCACCGAATCCGAGGTTGAAGAGGTTCGCCAGCATGTAGTCATAGACTCCGTCGTTAAGACAGGTGAGGTGAAGGAAGTCGGAGACAAACGTTTCGTCAAGCTGGCTAACCGATTCGTGAACCTCGACGAGTTGAACATCAATCTCATCGACACGATCAATCCGTTCCAGCGCGCTTTTGAGGTAATTTCCAAAACCGTCACGCCCAACGTGCTGCGACTGATCTCCGACACTATCGCCGCTACGCGCCTGGATATCGCTGTCGAAGAAGCACTCGAAGCATTTCCACAGATCCAGCACTGGGCGAAAGTCAACGGAAAGCGTCCCGACCGTCGTTCTGAGGACGCAACCGAGCGCTACTATGCCGAGTGTCTGCTGATATTGCGGCGTTTCAAACAGGAGAGCGACCGGCGAAGGACCCAGGAGAGCGCAAGCCAGGAAGACTGAATATGAGCGAGGACAACCGCAACCTTGAGGCTCTACTCGACGCTGTCATTGCCAGTGACGAGGACGGACTCTTAGAGGAACCAACAAAGAAACATAAGCTCACCAGAGAAGACCGCCTGGACCGAGGCTTCCTAGAAATCGCCGAATTCTACCGCACCCACGGACGCCGCCCAAGCCCCCACACTCATGACATTGCCGAACGCCGCCTGGGAGCACGCTTGGACGGCTTCCTAGCCGACGAAGTTCGCGCTGATGCGGTGGCGGACCTTGATGACTTCGGCCTGCTGGACCCTGAGAGCGCTCCGAAGAATGTCGATGAGCTTCTCGCCCACGATGATCTCGATCTATTGGGCGGCAACGATGACATTTTCGATCTGACTACGCTCCCCGCGAGGGTCGTTACAGACAAGGATGTGGAGGTTGCAAAACGCAAGAAAGCACGTGATTTTAGACAGTTTGAGAACCTCTTCAAAATCAAGCACGCCGAGCTGGCCACTGGCAAAGCGATTCTACGCAATTTCAGCGGCATCTCAACCATCAGGCAAGGCAGCTTTTTCGTGCTAGGCGGGGTCATGTTGTTTGTCTCTGAGGTAGGTGAGCGCGACTATAAGATGAGCGGAGGCTCCTCTCGACCCCGTGAACGCCTGCGGGTAATTTTTGAGAACGGCACCGAATCCTCAATGTATCGAACCTCATTGGCTATTCGACTGGCTGAACAGAACGGCAGGGCAGTCGTTCCGGCCGATCATGTCCTCTCTTTGGACGAGCTGGGGGACGCTGATATTGAGACCGGACACATTTACGTGTTGCGCTCGCTGAGCACGGATCCACAGATCGCCGGTCTAGAGCACCTTCACAAAATCGGTTTCTCGACAACCCCGGTCAGTCAGCGCATCAAAAACGCTATCAACGAGCCTACGTACCTGATGGCCCCCGTTGAGGTTGTGGCCGACTATCGTGTCTACAACGTGCGCCCCTCCGCTTTGGAACGCCTAATCCACCGTGTTTTCTCCGATGTACGCCTCAACCTCAGCCAGGTGGGCCACGATGGAGAGATCTACAATCCCTCCGAGTGGTTCATAGTCCCCATCGATGCGATCGACCAGGCCATTGAAATGACCGTCAATGGCGACATCACAGATTTCACCTACGATCCAACAACTCAGACCTTTATCTACAAGGGAGGTGGAGGAGACCGAGGTTAGCTCTCGTATAAGTTTCTGACTCGTATCCATCGAATTCTATAATGAATCACGGAGCGCAGACACATGGCATAGATTCGCGCAGAGGTCTTCGCCATGCGCAGCTCCGGGAGCACTACACAGCACCGGAGCTGCTCTCCAGAACAAATGGAGTCCCCGGCACGTCCTATTTCCACCCACCCCAGCCCCAGCCTCGCCAACGAGCACGGGGCAAGTAAGACAGACTCACAAAACCCAACTTTTCAGAATACTCCCCCAAGGCTCTCACGTTAGACACTTTCAGAAAATAACGACAGGCTCTCGTACAGACAAGCAACCAAAGCAGCAGCTCACGAGCACACAATGCCTGGCAAATACTCAGAAATTCAACTAACCCACGATTTTACTTGTCCGCGCTGCGGGACATTTTTGCTCAGCATGACCATATTGTCGGTTAATTTACTGAAAAATCGCTTTACCGTTGAATGGGCGCAGTTTCACGCGCATGACTCCCCCACCGGGCAGTCCCGTCAACAATTTCGAGGACACACACGTCATGGAGACACGACATCCCCTGACCATCCCCGCCGCGCTTGTGCTTGGCACCGCCATCGCAGCGACGGCCCTCCCGCTCCCACGATTCGCGCCGGCCACGGCCTCAGGCACAGCCCACGTGACTCGCGCCTACACGGACAAATCCACCCACTCCCCCGGCTCCCAGGCCACCATCACCGCCGAAGCCAGCGGGGGCGGTACCGTCCACTTCTCCGTCAGCCACCTCGGCGCCGAGATCGACTCGGGCGACACCACCGTCGAAAACGGTAAGGCCACCTGGACCTACACGACGCCGAGCGAGAACAACCAGGGATACCTGGTGACCGCTACCGGTGCCGACGATACGCACGCCGAAACAGCGCTGGACGTTTCCTCCAGCTGGACGCGCTTCCCGCGCATGGGATACGTCTCTCACTTCAAGCCCACCGCCCCGGCTGACATCACCACGGGCACGAGCTATGAGTCCTACCTGTCCCTCACTCCCAGCGAGTACATTGCTAAGCTCAGCCAGGACTACCACATCAACGCACTGCAGTACTACGACTGGCAGTACCGACACGAGCAGCCCGTCGCCACCGGTGACCTCGCGGACAAGTGGCCGCTGTGGTATCGGGACACTTACGCGTCGAAGAAAACGATCACCGATTACATCAAAGACGCGAAGAACGCAAACATGGGTTCACTCGCCTACTCGATGGCATACGCGGCTAACGACAACTACGACACGAACACTATCAAGGACGAGTGGCGTCTGCGTGAGGACAACGGATCCTACTGGGTTCGCGACCTCGGCGAGCAGTGGTGGGTGCCGACCCCCAAGGGCGTGAACAAGCCTAAGAGTCACCAGTTCATGATGAACGTCAACACCCAGGGGTGGCGCGACTACATCACGGATCAGTACGTGACCCAAAAGGACGCCTTCGGGTTCGACGGCACGCACATCGACACGCTCGGACAGACCGTCAAGAAGGATGCATCCGGCAACTCCGTGGACCTGACCGACGGCCTGACCGCTCTCGTCAACGAAACGGCGTCCAAGACCGGCACCGCCACCGGCATCAACCTGCCCGACGGCGCGGGCACTGACAAGATCGGCCCGTCCTCGGCCTCGTACATCTACACCGAGCTGTGGGACCACAACGAAACAAACCAGCAGGTCGCCTCCTACCTGCAGGGCGCGCGCGACAAGTCGGCAAACAAGCCGCAGATCGTCGCCGCCTACGCCAACAACTACGACCCGGCGTCGTGGGTTGCCGACCCGAGTGATTCCAACAAGCAGATCCACCCGCAGGTGACACCGGATGAAGGGACGCGTATCGAGGCCGAATCCGACCAGGCGAGCGTGAGCGGCGGTGCCCATATCCTCTCCGGTGACGACTCAGCCTCGGGCGGCGCCTACGCGGGAGACTTCTCCGCAGGCGGCAGCACCGTCACCTTCACGATTGACGCCGGCCAGGGAGGTACCTTCACGTTCACAACGCGCTACGCCCGGCAGGACGACGACCCCGCCTACCACCAAATGATCCTCGACATGGGTCAGCCCACGCAGAAGCTCATCAAGTACGTTCACTTCGATCAGACGGGCAGCTACTACACGTGGAAGGACATGACGGAGACCGTCGAGCTCACTCCCGGTGTCCACACGATCTCCTACTGGGTACCCAACGACAAGAATTACACGCCCGTCAACATCGACTGCATCACCTTCCGCGAGTTCAACTCAGCCTCCGTCAAGCTCGCTGACGCGGCCTTCGCGGCGAACGGAGCACACCACCTGGAGCTCGGCGACTACGGGCGCATGCTCGACAATGAGTTCTTCGTGAACTCCGGGCGCTCCATGTCCCCAGACCTACAGGCGTGGATGAAGAACTACTACAACATCTCCACTGCTTACGAGAACCTGCTCTACGGTGATCACCTGACGCGCCAGGAGCGCCAGGTCGAGGTCTCGACCGGCGGCGTGAGCCTGCCGACGTCGACGGATGGGGCCGCGAACACGATCTGGGCGAACACCATGACGTCCGACGCGGGCACAGCCCTGCACCTCATCAACCTGCGCACCAACGACCAGGACGGCAACGACGAATACTGGCGTAACACCGCGAAGCAGACCCTGCCGTTTGGCGATACGTCGGTCACCTACCACCTCGCCGCGGGCGAGCCTGCTCCCGCCTCCGTATTCGTCGTCAGCCCCGACAACGACGGCGGCCGCCCGACGCAGCTGAATGTCACGCTCGGCACGGATGAACAGGGCAACGCGACTGTCACCTTCAACGTCGGCTGGCTCTCCACGTGGGACATGGCGGTCTTCTCTCCCTCGAAGGATGCGGACCGCGCGGGGGCCGAGGCCTCGGCGAGTGAAGCCGTCACCGGCCAGGTGCGCAACGGCCTCGGCCAGTGCCTGAGCGCCCAGGATGCCCAGGCCGCGAACGGAACCCCCGTGTGGAACAGCGACTGTGATGCGCAGGGAACGGCCGAGCAGACAGTAACCTACCAGGACAACCACCTGATGATCGGTGGCCGGTGCGTGGATGTGCTTGCGAACGACACAGCCGACGGCTCAGTTGTGCACCTGTGGGACTGCTACCCCGCCTTGCCTTCGCAACAGTGGGATCGCAATGATGCCGGCCAGTACGTGAACCGCGGTTCCGGCACGTGCCTGACGATCCCGAATGACACGACGACGACCTCGACACAGGCGATCATCGCGCAGTGCTCGTCTTCGTCGCCGTCACAGCGCTGGTCCGCCCCCGCTCCGGCAGGCCAGTAGCGGAGCCTTCCCTGGGATAGGCACTACCCGGTAGGACGACTCCCCTCTGGGCGCGCAAGGACTCACGCGCAGCCCACGACTCGGCCCCGACCTCATATTTCGACGAGGCCGGGGCCGAGCCATAAATCTTGCCATCCCCTCTCAGCCAAACAGAATCTCCCACTGTGAAGCGAATGACCATGAGTGAGCGCACTGCACCTATCGCGACGAGCGACACCAGGACCCCGTTGGGGCCGTTCACGTCAAGGAGCGGGCCCAACACGCACCGTATGTCAGAAGCAGCTGTTCCAGGCGAGTAATGAACTCACCAACCCCGAGACTGTAGTTCAGATACGTCCGTTTGATCGCATCTGCATGCGCAGCTTTCACCAGGACTACGTTATCGAATTCAGGTTCTCGACTATCGCCCTCATTAACAGAGTCGGCACCAAGAGATATTTTTTCAATGCGCTGGTATTCGTTATTCGCTTCGGAGAAATCGACGAAACCAACAATATCGAAAAACTGGAGATCACGTATGAGACAGAGCAAGAAATATTCGTCACTCTCGTCTGAATCAGATGCGACAACAATACCACTGCGCGCCACAGCTAACTCTTTCAAAATCTTGGTTGCATCACAAATTTCTACAATTTCACTACAGATTGAAGATACATCATCAACCACACCCGGAATTCCAGGCATTTTCTCTTCTCGAGCAAATAAGTGAGAACTCAGCGTCAGAAAACGCTCACGCATTTGCTCCTTTCCCCTAAGTTTCGCACGAATATCCGGGCTTTTGTATTCAAGACCGTAAACCTCACCTACTGCTTCAACACCCGTTGCCCAAAGGTGCTGAAGGCGCGTACGAATCTGCACTTCAACTCGATACGAAATACCAGATACAGGGACCTTATATATTGCATGATAACTACGATAGCCACTTCGTTGAGGCACTGCGATATAGTCTTTAACCTTAGGCTTTCCAAGAATTCGCTCCAGCTCCGTTGCCGCGCGATATACTTCTTCAACATCATTAACGATAAGACGACAGCCGCCAATATCGTCAAGGATCCCGAGTTTGAATCTACTGTCTTCCCTCTGGAGCTTCCGAAGAATCGATTTCATCCGTTTGAGTCGATACGAGACAACAGCACCTTCAAATTGATGGGAGCAACTGCTTAGCGCTTCGAAACAGCAAGCTGTCGGCTCCAGATGCTGGACTCGCCATGTGTGAGCGATAGCGAGAGCTTCCTCATCAAGCCCCTCACTTGCTTGCAAACGCTTGCCTGCCTTTGAAGCTGCTTCACGACTCACTCGCTCCGGCTGTTCTCTGCCCATACGCAGAGTATAGTGGCTGTGAGCACAGCACAGGGAGGAGCCAACATGGCACGTTCGGTGGTCGATGTTGCAACCTACATCTTGGAGCGTACGGATACGATCACAACAATGAAGCTCCAGAAGCTGGCCTTCTACTCGCAGGCACTCCACTTGGTGAATAATGGGACTCCACTGTTCCCTGAGGATTTCCAAGCATGGCGAGGGGGGCCGGTTGCACCCGAGCTCTATGCCCTTCACCGCGGCAAGTTCCTGATTCGCCCTGGTGAATTGGGTAACGCGGGCACTTCAGAGGGATTGACAGAAGAGGAGCGCACACTCATTGCCGCTGTATGTGGCGCGATGAGCGAAGCGACAGGAGCTGATCTGAGCCAGCGAACCCACGCGGAGTCACCATGGCTCGACGCTCGCAAGGGCCTCGCTCCCTCCGAGCCTTCAGCTGCCGTCATCACCAAGCAAGCAATGCGCAACTACTACCAAACGAACTCCGTCCTGCGTTGACTATGAACCGCGCGCCAGAGATGCCCTGATACAGCACACAACCGCTCCTGAGTATTCTCGGCGTCATCTGGTCGAGATTTCGGTTCGTGCATCGCTCAACGCCCCTACTTTTCAACAACTCAGCCCCGACCTCGTATTTCAACAAGGTCAGGGCTGAGTTGCATCTGAACGATTCAGTTAGTCTTCGTGTTCGTCAGGTGACGACCGATATAGCCGATGTAAACCTTGTGGGTCTTTTTTGTGTCCGCGTAGTAGTACATGCGTGGGGCGTTGCGGTCGTGGTGGGTGGGCGCGAAGTGGGTCCACATCGTGATCTCGCCGCTCGGGTCAACGATCATCGGCACTGGGAACACACGCTCACGACGCCAGCGCGAATTCCCTTTGACGGTGTCGCTCTCGTTGGACTTATGACGGTGCGGTGAACACGTGCGGTAGCCGTCGGGTGCCGCTTTGAGGAAGTCGTACACGTTACCATCCGCGAAATCACCGGCCTCCCGCGCACGCAGATAGTCGCGCAAGACCAGTATGTAGCGCCAAAAATCCTCCGCGTAGTTTCGCATGCTCAACTCGTCAAGCCGGAGCATCTCCCCCATCATCGCGTCCGGATCACCGAAGACAACGTGTTGGCGCACCTGCTCATGCTCCGCATCACTCGTCATCCAGTCGTAGAGTTCAACCATGTCTGCCGGTGGCCGGTCGAGCATATCTTCCGAGTATCGGTCGTCGGATTCGCGCTGATCTGGATGCGTAGCCTTCCACGCGAGATGACGGTTCTTTTGCTCCAACTCGCGAATCTCCTCGTTCGCATAGAGGAGTCCGATCTCCATATCATCCTTATGCGACGTCAGATCTTCCACTTCGGACCTGAGGTCCGCGAGCTTACGCTCACTCTCCTGCGCCGCCTCAGCGAGGAGTTCCTGTGCGGCTTCTGTTTCCGCACGCGCATGATCACGCTCTCCCTCAAGTTCAATGCACCTGGCGGTCTTCTCCTCCAGTCTCTTCTTCAGCTGCGCGACGGCTCGTTCACGGTCCTCACGTACGCGCGGGTTCGCAAACTCGAGCACGTGCCCGATGAGTCCCCGCAGCTGATCGCTCCAACCAGATCGGGCCGCAGCGGGCTTTGTGCAGCAACGACGAACAAGGCCGACGTTGGGTAGGACACGACGCTTGGATGTGCGGGGCTTTCGCCCATTGTGTGTCAGAAGCGCTCTTGGCTGTGCGGCCCCAACCTCCTGGCGTGGGACTTCCTCACCTGCTTCTTTGCTGCGTGTTTCTTTATCGCGCGCTTCCTCCAGGGGGTGGAAGGTTGGAATTGAGGCCCTGCGCTGGTCGAGTACCTTGTGGGCCTGGAGGAGTTCCTTGTCCAGCCCGTTGTCCCACAGGTACTCGCGCGGTGTTCTCGCGATCGTGCGTGCCAGCGCCGGGTGGAAACGTCCCTGCTCCTCGTCGTAGCCACGCAGGAGGGTCGCCGCGGTCAGGACCCTGTGCCGACGCGCATCGATCAGGTCTCCCGGCTGCACGCCCGGCAGGAACGTACGCAGGCTCCCTTGCGGCATGCCAAGCCCCTCACCGATCTTTGCGAGGTAGTCGGCATACACCTGCGGTGTCAGCAAGAAATAGGTGGCGCAGCCCAGTGAGTCACCCGTCAGCGGGGCCAGAATCTGGTGCCACCGGCTTTCCTGCTTCAGAGCTTCCGGTGTATCGCCGTCAGTCAGCGGCGCAGCTACGACCACCGCGGTTCGCCTGCGCGGATCACGGATCCAACCGATGAGTTCCTCCACCTGGTTGGCGTCGTGGATTGGCTGGAGGGCATCCGACAGCGGCATGTCCCGGTCAAAGACTCCGCCCTCGCGGATGAGATCACACACCACTCGTGGAGGTTTCGCGTCCCATTTCCCGTCGCGTGGTGGGACCACCTCCACCCAGATAACCTGCCGATACGCCGACTCCTTCGTGGCGCTCATCGCGTACAGGCGCATCACCCAGTGCTCGCCGTCCTGAGTGCGTTCCACTGTTTCAAAGAGCTGTCGGCTGTAGTGCTTGTCGGCAGAAGTCTCCCTCGTCTTCGTTACGACGAGGTCCATGTGTTGCCCTCGCGATGATAGAAGAGTGCCGAATCGGTAGACGCCCTCGTCGTTACATGCGGCTTGCTCACCCGCCTCCCACAGCGAATACTTGTCGTGCAGCCACTCATGGAAAAGCCGATCAGCGACGCGCAGCGCATCCTCCCGCTCACCTAACTCCAAGACCGCTCGGTACCCACGTGCCATAATTCGCTCCCCCCTTGGGCGTCAATAGACGGAATACTTCTGCCAGCTTACGCCTACAGAACAACCATCACGCCACAAAAATATTGACACTCATGAGCTACACATCACACAATAATCCCCGGCCTCATATCTGAGACCGGGGACCGCTCAGGCTCTGATGCTCAGGCAGCGCATCGCAGCACGATGCGTCAGGACGCGATGACCTCGACGCCGTTCACCTGCACGATGCTGGACAACGCGTCGATGAACTGCTTGATGATCTTGCGGTTACGGCCATTCTGCATGAGGTTGGGCATGCCCTTCGTCGCACAGGAAACCTCAACGGTAACGCCCTGCTCGTGAGGGATAAAACCGACGATGATGCGCTCACCCCAGGACATGAAGGTCAGGGGCGTATCGAAGGTGAGGTAGCGTGCGTTCATGTCCGCCCCCCTTCATGGTCGCCTTCGGCACACTCGGGACGGCAGCCATCGCCTCCTGGAACACCTGCTCGTACGGCAATGCGTACTGGAACACCTGCTTGTTTTCGCGTATACCCATGGAGGTCTCCTTGCATATCTGATTGATGTATTGCCCGCCGCGTGATCACCACGCACGAGTGAGCGCAGAAGGGTACGCAGCCCTTCAAACCAGATCAGCGTATCAGCATCAGCTCTGGCAGCCAGTATATTGGCGTTGCTTGACAGCTGAGTCGGCGGCAATACACAAATCGGAGAGTTCCGCCCTCGCGCACCCTTCACGCACATAGACAGCAGGTGCCAGGCGGTGGAACCCGGTCGGCACCTGCCGCTCGACGACGGGCGAACCGCTCAGGAAAGCGGCTCGTAGGGGCTGACCGCGACGGAAGCGATGTTCTGGCAGACGCTCAGCGAGAGCTGCAGGCTGGTTGAGCCGGAGCCGTCCGTGTTGAAGATATCGACCTGATCGGAGGTCGCAGGCGTGCAGCCGTCGACGCCATCAACGGATTCGGCCGTGAGGGTCACGCCCACGCGACCTCCCTGAGGAATCGTGTACACGTTGCCGGGATCCTCGCCGTCGCGCACCGCCTCAGACACGGTCGCTCCGCCCGAGGCGAAAAGAACCTGCGGGAAGCCGCTGACCCAGCACGAGTTTCCCTCATTCGTGAAGGTCAGCTCGACGTAGGTGGAGGTACCGATCTGCTGGTTGCTCGTCACCGCGGGCTGCAGGTTCGTCATGTCGCAACGCGCCTCGTTGTTGGTCACGTCAACCTCAGGAGCCTGGTTGCCTTTATCGACCGAAGCGCTCTGGGGCGTCTCCCCGCTCTGGGCGTCCATGCCACTCTGTGCGGTGGGCGTAGCACTGGCTGAAGCAGAGGCGCTCGGAGTCGGGGCCGAGGTCGTGGCACCGGAAGTCGGCTGGCTATCCTTCGGCGAACAGGCGCTCACCCCCAAGACAAGGGCGGACAGGGCGGTCATGGCAAGGAGGCGTCGCGTTGTCATCATGGCCCCATCCTATGAAAATGCGCGGGATGAGCGCCCCGCCACGCCGTTAGTTACCGAGTGACGACAAGCCGTGCAGGAGGCGGGAAGCGTGAGTGAGCCACGGCCTCGTCAATCCAGTGAAGAAGCCGGGCAGCGCATGTCTGCACTGCCCGGCTCTCATCGTTCTTAGTTATTCGAGACCGGCTCGATCTCGACGGGAGCGACGTCCATCTCATCCAGCGGCACCGTCCGGTCCTTACGCACCAGGTGATAGCCCCACCAGACCGCACCAAAGAGCGGCAGACCGATGTAGGAGGACGCAACCTCCCACACCTGACCGTGAAGCACGGCTTCATAGTTCTGACCCGCCATGACCACCAGGCACATGATGAACGCGATGATCGGCCCCGCCGGGAAGAACGGCGAGCGGTAGGGCAGGTCCTCCAGGCGGTAGCCCTGCAGCAGGTAGGCGCGGCGGAAGCGGATGTGACTGACCGCGATTCCCAGCCACATGATGATGCCGGAGATTCCGACGATGTTCACCAGCCAGATGTAGGCGTCCTCAAAAACCAGCTGCGTGAGGAAGCCGCACGCCGCCGTCACCGTCGTCACGGCCATCGCGTAACCGGGTACACCACCCTTCGTCACGCGCGCGAAAATCGCGGGTGCCTGGTGCTTGAGAGCCATCGAGTGCAGCATACGAGAGGCCGCGTACAGGCCCGAATTACCCGCCGACAGGATCGACGTCAGGATAACGGCGTTCATGACGGCCGCCGCCGCACCGATGCCCATGCGGGCGAACACGAGCGTAAACGGCGACTGAGCGACATTGTTGGCGCTATCATCGGCGGCGCTGAGCAGGCTCGGATCCGTGTAGGGCAACAGCGTGCCGATCACCGCGATCGCGCCAATGTAGAAGAACATGATGCGCCAGAAAACCGTGCGGATCGAACGCGGCACGTCCCGGCGCGGGTTCTCAGACTCGCCGGCGGTCACGCCTACGAGCTCGGTGCCCTGGAACGAGAAGCCCGCGATCATGAACACCGCGATGACGCCGACGAAACCGTTATGGAAGGGAGCATCGCCGGTCGTCCAATTCGACAGGCCCGGCGAGTTCGTGCCCATGACGCCCGCGATCATGAAGACTCCGGAGACCACGAACACGATGACGATGACGACCTTGATGGCTGCCAACCAGAACTCCGCCTCACCGTAGACGCGCGCCGACAGGGCGTTGAGTCCCACGACGATGACCAGGAACACCACTGCCCATATCCACGAGGGCACCGACGGGAACCAATAGGCCATCACGAGGCCGGAGGCCACCAGGTCTGCGGCGACCGTTACCGCCCAGTTGAACCAATAGTTCCAGCCCATCGCGAAGCCAAAGGACGGGGAAATGAACTTTGTCGCGAAGGTCTGGAACGAACCCGCGACCGGCTGGTGCGCGCTCATCTCGCCCAGGGACTGCATGAGGAGCAGCACCATGAGACCAATCGCCGCGTACGCGAGGAGCGCGCCGCCTGGGCCGGCGTTCGCGACCGTGGCACCCGAGGCCAGGAACAGGCCGGTGCCGATCGCTCCGCCGATGGCGATCATCTGCATGTGGCGCGATGCCAGGCCGCGTTTCAGCTGCGTGTCGGAGCGCTGCTGTACATCGCTGGCGATGTCATCAGGAGTAGGGGTATCCATAAATGGGTTCCTCGTCTGTCGATCGTGAGTCCCATACTAACCCCAAATTCTTGTGTCGAGATTGGGACGTTCTTTCCGTGGCCTTTAACGAGGCCGTGGCTGGCTCACGCGATTTACCTCGCGGCGCGCGTGCGACGCGGCGCAGTATCTCAACACTTTTCACACAATCTGGCGGCTTTGCACGCAGGCGAAGCTTGTCGAAGCACGAGTTCCCTGTCAGCCCTCAGCCAGGCACCCGACCTGTGCACGAAACGAGCGGAACAAGCCACGACCTCGTGCGTGATCCACGCCCCCACCGGACTCGGTCGCTACACTAAGATCCTCCCGCGCTAAGGAAGGAAGAGACCATGACGCACCAACTCGTCAGCATCGGATGGATGCTGCTTGCCCTTGTCCTGTCTGCCTCCATCGGACTCGAACGACAAATCCGCGGCAAGAGCGCCGGCATCCGCACCCAGGCCATCGTGGGCCTCACCGCCTGCCTCATGATGCTCATCTCCAAGTACGGGTTCTCCGACATCCTCATCGACGGCATCACCCGCTACGATCCCTCGCGCGTCGCCTCGCAGATCGTGTCGGGCATCGGCTTCCTGGGCGCGGGCATCATCCTGACTCGGCACGGAGCGATCCGAGGCCTAACGACGGCCGCCACCATCTGGGAAACTGCAGCGATCGGCATGGCCTGCGGCGCTGGCCTGTGGTGGCTCGCCCTTGCGGGCACTGCCCTGCACTTCATCGTCATTGCACTGCTGACCCCGCTCGTCCAGTTCATCCTCATGCGCACCCACGGGCACAAGGTCACGCTCAGCGTCCACTACAGTCCCGGACACGGAGTGCTTTCTACCCTCCTCACGCAGGTCAGTGCCCTGGGTTGGTCGGTGTCCGGCGTCTCCACGCGCACCGATTCAGCCCACCACACGTCCACCGCGCGCTTCACAGCGTCGACTCGCCAAGATCTCTCACGCTCGATGCTCGTGACGACCCTCGCGGACCTCGACGGCGTTGCCGGCGTCGACGTCACGGAAGAGGACGACGAGTAGCCCACTGCACGACACAACGGGACGGGGCCCGCGGCTGTTGCCGCGGGCCCGTCCCGTATGCCTCACTCAGAGCGTCACGCCTGAGGGCTGTAGGGGTTCTGAGGCTGTTCACCCGTCTGCCCCTGCTGGTTCTGAGCCGACTGCTCCGGCTGAGCCTGCTGCGGCTGTTGAGCCTGCTGCGGCTGCGCGCCGTACTGGCCCTGCGACGCGGGGTAGACCTGCTGCCCCGGGTACTGCTGCTGGCCCTGGAAGCCGGGCTGCGCGGGGTAGACCTGCTGGCCCGGGTACTGCTGTCCGGGTTGCGCGGGGTAGGCCTGCTGGCCCGGCTGGCCGAACTGATTCAGCATGGCGGGGGCCGTGTTCAGAGGAGCGACCTTGCCTTCCTTCAGCTCGAGGAGCAGGATCACGCCAGCCGCACCCAGAGCAATCGAGAACAGCGGGAACAGGTAGAAGCCGATCGAGAAGTCAATCAGATCGTTATCGTTGGCGATGATGTAGAACGTCTCGATAAGCGACATGATTCCCAGAGCGAGCGAACCCGCGCCCACGGAAATAAATGCCCACTTCTGGTTGGTCAGCCAGTAGGCGACGCCGACGCCGACGTTCGCGAGGAGCAGGAGCAGGAAGGTGACCGGGAACCAACCGCCGCCGCCGAGAAGCGACGTCGATTCAGTCACAAAGAACGAGATCTCGACATAGGGAAGGAGCATCGAGATAAACACAAGCAGCGACGCAGCGGCAACGCCGATCAGCGCGTAGGTCGCGCGAATCGAGCGACCGCTCACCTTGCCAGCCTCAGCAACGACAGCGTTCTGGAACTGATTGAACGCGCTGTTCGCGGCGGCACCGAACTGCGAAGCGGCGGCACCAAGCTGCTGGCCAGCGGACGGCCCCTGCTGACCGGGCTGCCCCTGGGGAGCGCCGTACTGCGGCTGCCCCTGGGGAGCGCCATACGGCTGCTGTCCGTAGGGCTGCTGAGCCTGAGGAGCGCCCTGGGGAGCGCCGTACTGTGGCTGCCCATAGGGCTGCTGAGCCTGAGGAGCGCCCTGGGGTGCACCATACTGCGGCTGCCCATAGGGCTGCTGGGCGTGAGGCGCATCCGACTGCGCGGCGGAAGCATTCGTGTCAGCAGCGGGTTCAGCGGCTGCTTGCTCATGCGTGCCCTCGGCGGTCGCGTTCTCATATCCCTCAGTCGAGGCCTCGGCGGCGGGTGCCTTAGCCGCGGGCTGCGCGGCGGGCGGCTGAGCGGGAACGACACCCTGGCTGGCGAGCCACTGCTGGAGGGCAGGGTACAGCGACGGGTGAGTCGCAACGTAGGGGCGCAGGTCTTCACGCGCGGCCGTGATGTCCGCGAGGTCCTGAGCGCTCAGCGCCGGGTTACTCATGTCAGCAGCAGTGAGCTGCGACGGATCGATGGTGCTCATCTGTATTCCTCTCGCACCCGAAAGTGCAGTTCCTGATGGCGAACAGTCAATTCTATCGCGTGTGACACTCGCCTAGTCAAGACGTTCGCTGGACGATACGCGCTGAAACATAAAGAACCCGGTCCCTGTCGGGACCGGGTTCTTGGTGGTAGCGGGGACAGGATTTGAACCTGCGACCTCCGGGGTAATCGACCATTGAGGCCATTACCGTTGGCAGAATCCAAAGATTCGTGAGGCATAGAGCCAAAAGAGCACTGTTGTGCTTGCAGGAGTTGCGCGCAGTACTACATCTGTATCACTGAATAAGTGGCCCCATAAATGGCCCCTCTCCCTACCGTCCGAGAGCCTCAACAAGACCGGAGGTGTCACGCACATCGGTGTAAGCCGTCTTGTTGATCTCAGCGTCGTGCCCGAAGTATGCGGCTCGCACTTCGGCTGGAATTCCCGCGTTCATCGCCCGTGTATTGAGCGTTGTTCGCCAGACGTGGGATGAGACCTCATGGAGCAGTGGGATTGAACACGCATCAGCAACTTCTCCAAGGAGCTTCTTCACCGCTTTCTGAGCGTTGGACTGATCCCATTTGCTATCGGGAACTGCCGGGGCAGGGAAGACAAGCATGCCTTCTTGGCGGCGTTCTACGCGCTCCCTGAGCCGCTCAGCGACCCGAACGTCAAGAACGGGCACAGTTCTCCCCCTGTGGGTTTTTGAGCGCTCATCGGGCACAGTGACCTTGATCTGCGCCCCATCATCTTCAACCTCATCAAGACGAAGACTGAGGGCCTCCCCGATCCTGAAGCCTGTTGCCGCTTGCAGCAACGTGAGTTCGACTGTTGTGCGCCTGTGTTCTACGCGGTCTGCCGTTGTGAAGCGCCCCCGCCTCGGTGTGGCCACGTCTTCGACGTCGATTGCGAGCAGATACTCGATGGCACGCTCATACTCAGCCTCGGTGAGACCCTTACCGCCTTCACTCTTTGCCTTCTTCTTCACGTTTCCGAGGTCGATAGCCATACCCGCGAGCGGGTTCCCTGTGATGACCTCGTCGCGGATGAGCTGTTGAAGCACCCACTTGCTCAACACATTGCGAGCATTGCGCCCAGACTCAGCCCCATGCTCACTTGCGATGTCTTTCAGAACCGTCTCCAGTCGCCGGAACCTCACAGCGTCGTGAATCGCGTATCCCTTGAAGTGCTCGCCAAGGATGCCGAGGAGGTGTTCGTACTTGGTTTTTGAGCGATCCCTCAGCGGCGATGCCTTAACAGCGGGGACTGAGACTTTCTTGATGTACTCACTCATCTGCGAGGTCGGTTTCCATGTCCCTTCCGTTCCCGCTGCCCGGAGTGCTTCCTCAGCCGCCGCCATGGCCTTCGTGCGCCACTCGCCCACCGTTGGGGCCGTGACCTTCAGGCGGACGGTCTTGCCATCCATGAGCTTGAGCGAGAAGCGCCCAAAGTAGGAGCCGTTAGGCTGTCTTTCCGGCTTCGTCTGCCCTGCCATATGCTCGCCTGGCTTGAGGGCGATCCTTCCCATAAGTGGCCCTTTCCGTCGTTGGTTCAAGTCAACAGTAGCAGAGCATATCAGCCCCTGTAGTTGCGTGGACTTGACACATTCGGTACGATTGGCGCACAACTTTAAATCAAGCGCCAAGGTGATCGGTCGTTCGTTGTACGACGAAATCCCATGCAGCCGTCGAATACGCAGGACGGAACTCAGCGAGGGGCCGACACAGAAGCACGATGAACTGATATGGCAGGCGAAAAGGAGCCGTAAGACCGATGGCGATGTTCACCCAAGGGGTGAACTATGTCTACTCAGGCTCTCGAAACTACTACTTCCACGCTTTCCGTCTCGGCAAACGAAGCCGCTGCCATGCTCGGCGTCAGTTCTCGCACGCTTGCGAACTGGCGGAGTCAGGGTATCGGCCCGGCGTTCGTCCGTATCGGTGCAGTCCACAGCCGAACTCTGTACCGCCTCGACGACCTCAAGACCTGGTTGGATAACAACCGGGTTGAAACATCGGTTTCTAAGGCGGTCGCATCATGACCGCACCCACCCACTCTCTTTCCCCTTCCCCGAGCACATCCCCAAAGGGAGTAGATCAGCTTGCCCGCGTAGCGGGCAAGCCTTCGTTTGAACAGCACTCTGTTTCGGGGGCAAGCCCTCTGGAAATTGCAGAACACACAAAAAATGGGGCCAATGGGGCCAAGCCCAATTTTGAGACCTCCGTCATTCCTCGGAACGAGGCTGCGACGGCTGCGTTTTCCCTGGTAGATCAAGGTTTCCTTAACGCGCGCGCGGGGGGTCCCTTGGATCCCCCCGCGCCTACACCTTTGGCCCCATTAAAAAAATTCAATGGGGCCAATGGGGCCAAAACTGCCCCCGAAACCGGCCTTATGGTCATTGATGAACCAGTAAGTGACCAGGAAAGCACCACCGGTTTCTACACCCTGAACTCGACCTCGGAGGAGGTGGAGCAGGTCCATGACTTTACCGCTCGCCAGGTCGCTGCCATGACGGACTCCCAGAAGGAGCACGCCCGAAACAAGGGCCGTTGCTTCTCCCTCATGCAGTACAGGGTCCACAAGGAGACCGGCGAGGTTATGCTCACCCAGGAGCAGATCGACAACGGTCTGGCTGCTCTGGAGGAGCAGGGCCTCCTCGATCGGTACGCGGTCATCTTCCACGACAAAGACGTGGAAGGCGGGCACCGCTGGCACCTCGGGACCGCACCGACAACCCCACCCAAGTCGCTACACATGCACGCGGCTGTCCTCCTCAAGGACGGTCGGATGCGCGTCGGCCAGGTCGCGCGTCTGTTTGACCTGCCGCCGTCGCGCGTCGAGGTAGGCGGGGACCAGCGTCGGGGCCGGTGGGCGGCGGAGCAGGGGTTTTTCGACCTCTGCCAGTACCTCGTTCACGAAAATGCGCAGAACCAGGGACGGCGGGCGAAGGGTGACCCCTACGACTTCCCGTACCCTCGCTCGGAGGTGAAGGCGAACTTCGACTTCTCCGAGTTCCTCGACGGCGGTCTTCCCGGCGGTGGAAACCCGAAGAAGGAAACGATGGCGGAGCGGCGTCGCGCTCTTCGCCGACTCGTCGGTCAGGAGGGGATGACCCTGGAGGAGGCGGAGGCCGCCGACTTCGACGCGTTCGCCGACGACCTTCCGCGCCTGGAGAAGCTCAGGAACAGGTTCCTGGAGAACCGGGAGACCGGCGTCGGCTCGGTGTTCACCAAGGCGTCGGTGCTGCTGACCGGCCCGACTCGTGCGGGCAAGGACGTTCTCGGCGGCCTCATCACCAAACTGGTCGTCAAGATCGCCGCGCAGGCGGGCCAGACCTGGCACCCGGTGGAGCCCTCGTCCGAGCACGCAGCCGAGGACATCGGCGCTGCGGAGGTCGTCTGGCACCAGGACATCCGGTACCGCTTCACGCGCTCCTTCGACGACGCCCTCCGCTACCTCGACCCTGCCAACTCCCCCAAGCAGGCGGGGCGCAACACCAACCGTGTCGCGACCTCGCCCCGGCTCATCACCATGACCTCATCGTGCACACCGACGGAACTGGCACTCACGATGAAGACGCGGCGCGACACCGAGACGCTGGCTCTCAACATGGCCGACACCTCGCCGAACCGCCGCCAGTACCCGCCGGTAAACGTCGACGAGTTCCTGTATCGGTTGGGTTTCGTCGTCGATGTCTGGAGGCCGGAACCTCGCAACCCGGGCGACCCGATCGAGGTGGTCAAGGAGCAGCTCATCGCCCGCATCTACAAGGTGAGGCAGAAGCCGACAAGGCGCATCGAGGACGTTCGCACTTTCGACGGTGTTGCGCTCGGTCAGATCGACACCATGCACGACCTGGAACTCGTCGCGATGGTCAAGGGTGCCAGCCGCGCCGCCGCGTTCATCGTCATGGAACTTCTCCTCACGCACTCGCCGGATGTCGTCGCCGCGATCCCTCAGGTGTTCGAGCAATGGGCCGTCGCCTCGCAGGAGATGAAGGCCCTAGACGCGGACGCGGTGCGCACTTATGAGGAGCGGATGGTCGGCGAGGTCGCTGCCCTCGTCTGGCATCAATGCCCAGATGGCTACTACCCCCCGGACGAACGGACGGGACCGGTCGAGGAGCACTTCCGTACGACGCATCTTGTCGGAGGAGCGACCCCCAGACCGCACACGATCTTCACTCGCTTCTTCGACAAGTCCGTCTATTGCGAGGAGTGCCGTGAGTACATCGAGGTAGCACCGATGAAGCAGGGATGGCGCATCTGACCCCACCCCATAGACCGCCCTCATCGCCGCTTGGGCAACGGCATTTATACGAAAGAGAAAGGAAAACTCATGAGCAAAAAAGCAAGCAAAATCCGCGAGGAAGTCAAGGTCAAAACAGCAGAGGAAATCCGCGCTGAACTTGACACAAAAAAGTCCGAAATAAGCGATCTTCGAAAGGACCTTAAGAAGGCAGAAAAGGCCGAACTCGAGTCCGCAAAAATGGCCCTCGGTGAAGCTGTTGCCGGTGCTGTTTTTGCGGACAAGACAGACGCAATTTTGGCCCTTGTTCCGGTCGTGAACAAGCCTGAAATTGCGGATGCTTTGCGTCGTGTTCTGGGTGTGAATAACACCGAGAACGATGCCTCGGAGGAGCCGCAGGATGAGGCCCAGTGGGCCTCAGCCGAAGGCGACGACCAGGACGGAACCAGTGCTCCACAGGAGCAGTGGTGACGGCCT
>ERZ773018.442-NODE-442-length-24821-cov-4.497214_pt1 | contig 24821 bp, 25 predicted proteins | sample MGYA00580840_ERZ773018 | MGnify/ENA primary metagenome ERZ773018 (study PRJEB29015, sample SAMEA2738125) | human oral metagenome | biome: human oral; feature: human-associated habitat; material: saliva | place: China | collected 2256 ... | reverse complement strand
CTTTAGTGACTTTGTCGCACTATGAAACACCGCTACACTTGGCACGCAAGTACAATGGTTGGGCAAATCGTGATTTGATTGGTTTTTATGAGCGCTATGTTCGTACCGTCTTTACTCGTTACAAAGACAAGGTGAACTATTGGTTGACCTTTAATGAAATCAACTCTGTTTTACATGCGCCGTTTATGAGTGGAGGGATTGCAACTCCAGTAGAAGAATTGTCCAAACAAGATCTTTATCAAGCTGTTCATCACGAACTAGTGGCATCAGCTCTTGCAACTAAAATTGGGCATGAAATCAATCCAGACTTTAAGATTGGGTGCATGGTACTAGCTATGCCGACTTATCCGATGACGCCAAAACCAGAGGATGTACTGGCTGCTCGTGCGTTTGAAAATCAGAATTATCTTTTTTCAGATATTCATGCGCGTGGTAAATATCCAGCATATATGAACCGTTTTTTCAAGGAAAATGGAATCAAGATTCAATTTGCACCGGGTGATAAGGAATTGATGGCAGAGCATACCGTAGATTTCATCTCCTTCTCTTATTACATGAGTGTGGTTGCTGCCCATGATCCGGAAAGTTATTCTTCCGGTCGTGGAAATGTGCTGGGTGGGTTGCAAAATCCTTATCTAACTGCTTCAGAATGGGGCTGGCAAGTGGATCCAATTGGTCTGCGTCTGGTTCTCAATGCTTTCTATGATCGTTACCAATTACCGCTCTTTATCGTAGAAAATGGTCTTGGTGCGAAAGATGTCTTGGTAGATGGTCCTGATGGTCCGACTGTTGAAGATGATTATCGCATTGATTATCTTAAACGGCATTTACAGCAGGTCGGCGAAGCAATTGAAGATGGTGTTGAACTCTGGGGCTACACCACTTGGGGCTGTATTGACCTTGTGTCTGCTTCAACAGCTCAGATGAGCAAGCGGTACGGATTTATCTATGTTGATCGAAACGATGATGGAACAGGGACTTTGGCTCGCTATAAGAAGAAATCATTTGATTGGTATAAAGAAGTTATTGCAACGAATGGAGGAAAACTCTATGAAGATTGAGCACGCAGCCCTTTATGTTCGAGATTTAGAAGGAGCTAAACGCTTCTTTGAAACATATTTTGAAGCGAAAAGTACTCAGCTTTACCATAATAAAAAAACAGGTTTTCAGTCTTACTTCCTCAGCTTTGACGAAGGGGCGAGATTGGAAATCATGACTCGAAAGGAAGGTTTAGCGGAGAACAACCAAGAACTTCTCTTTTTGGGGTATCACCATTTGGCATTTAGTCTAGGAAGTAGAGAAAAGGTAAATGAACTGACAGCGAGGCTTCAAGCAGACGGCTATCAGCTTTTAAGCGGACCGCGTCTGACAGGTGATGGTTACTATGAAAGCTGCATTCTGGGTTTAGAAGGCAATCAGATTGAATTGACAGTATAATTTGATAAATTTGCTCCTTATAAAAAAGGCCGAATCTTTCGATTCAGTCTTTTTCAGATTACACAAATGAATTGAAGAATTGTAACAGAGGGGCAAGGGAAAATGGTTGAAGTGTAGATTATTGTAGTTTTGTCTCCAAAAATTTCTCAATAGAGAAATCATTTTAATAGTATTCTTTTTCAGTGGTATTTATTGGCTGGAAATCAAAAAGACAAACCTCAAAAAGAAGTTTGTTTTCGCGTTTTTGTCAGTGTTCGCTAAATAGTCATGTGCTTGCAGTTTAACCCCAAAATTTCTTCGCGATTTCTTGGCCTTGTTTGATTTTGGCCCATTGCTGCGGGATAGCCAATTCATTGCCAGAATCACAAGAAGCAAAACCGCATTGATGGGACAGCAGCAAACGTTCCTTAGGCAAAATGGTGCTGGCTTGTTCTAATAACTTGAGAACACGTTCTTCATCATCAAGATCAGTTGTCTTACTGGAAAGGAGTCCAAGAACAACTTCAGCATCTTTATCTTTAAGAGAAGCAAGAGCCTTCAAATCACCTGAGACGTCACTGTCCCATTCTAAGAAGAAGCGGTCATAGTGTTGATCACGCAAGAATTTTTCCGCAATCGCTTCATAAGTTCCGCCTGAAGCAGAACGGCTTTCATAATTTCCGCGACAGTTATGTGTCCAAACTTTGAGTCCTAATTGATGACCGTAATCAGCTACTTCGTTATTGATCGCAATGAATTCATCAGCTAAATCAGCCAGCGCAGCATTGCCATCAGCAAAAAACGAAGCAGGATTTGATTCATCAAAAAGTTCCCAAAGACAGTCATCAAACTGGATAGTCTCACCGTCAGCTTCTTTGTATTCTGTCAAGAATTCCTTGTAGGCCTTGATAAGATCAGCTTTTAATTCGTCATTGGTTTTGTAAACTTGCCCTTCACCAGCAAGTTTATCAAAGATAGTCAGTTCAGTATAAGCATGCGCAGGTCCCCAAATCGTTAATTTTGTTTGTGTATCACCAGCTTCTTCCTTGAGCAGTTTGTAACTATCTAAAAAATGATGATTTTTACCTGAAAGTGGCTGGCTAATGCCAATACCGATGTCTTTACGTGTTTCGTACTGTCCGCCATCATGGTCTTTAAAAGTGTAGCCGTGATCTGCAATGTAACGTTCAATACCTTTAAGTCCCCAAATAAAATCTAAATGCCACATGGACTTAGAATATTCACCATCTGTCAAAATATCAATACCATTTGCCTTTTCATCAGCAATGACCTTTTTAATCTCTGCTGTTTCTATTTCACGATAACCCGGAAAACTATCATAAAAAGGATACTGAATGTCATCACGATGTTCAATTTTATTTTTATAATTAAGCAGATCAGCTGGACGAAGAAGAGATCCAACTAGTTGGAATTTTGATTGTGTCATATACATGCCTCTTTCTAGATTTCTTGCTTTTTATTGTACAAAAGCTGAGCACTTTTGAAAAATAGTTAATTTAGAGAAAAGAATATAGTTTTAAACTATAACTAAAAAGACCAATCCTTGCTTGAATACAATTGTTTCCTCTTCAACTCTCTTTTTGGTAAAATAAAAGAAAAACTTTGTTTACTGGGATATATTTAGACGTAATATAATCCTTTTGAAATAAGATGTAAATGTAGCCGATAATGTTTTACATTATCCAAGCGGAATTACAGAAATGGCAAAAGGATAGTCATACATTATGAAATAAATGAACGATGAGATTTAAATTTGAAATGAATAATTGTTAGAGGTGATAACATGCCAATTAAGATGATTGTGACTGATATGGATGGCACGCTCTTAGATGAAAAAGGAGAATTCGATCGCGACCGGTTGAAAAATATATTGGATGAGCTGGACAAGCGGGAGATGCGGTTTGTGGTGGCAACTGGTAATGAAATTCATCGAATGCGCCTGCTGTTTGGTGATTTATTGGAGCGCGTGACGTTGATTGCCGCAAACGGTGCGCGGATTTTTGATAAAAACGAGATACTGCTGGGCACATGTTGGTCTCCGGACTTGGTGGCACAGGTTTTGTCTTATTTTGAAGGGAGAGAACGCGATGTACACTTAGTTGTTACAGCTGAAAATGGTGCTTTTGTCAAAACGGGGACAACTTTTCCTATGATTGAAAAAGTTATGACAGCAGAAATGGCACAAGAATTTTATCGAAAGATAAACTTTGTCGAAGCATTGCGTCCGGACGATTTTCCACAAGTCTTGAAAATGAGTATGATGGTAAACGAGCAAGTAGCAGTTCAAGCTACTCGACAGCTCAATCAGGATTTTGAAGGTACCTTAAATGCGGTCACAAGCGGTTATGGAGCGATTGATATTTTACAAAAAGGGGTCCATAAAGCTTGGGGATTGAAACAACTGATGCAGAAATGGAAAATTCAAGAGCAGGACATCATGGCCTTTGGAGATAGTGAAAATGACATTGAAATGCTGCAATTAGCGGGGATTTCCTATGCTATGGAGAATGCTGATCCGAGAGTAAAAACAGTTGCCGATCACCTTGCACCAGCCAATACAGAGGCAGGGGTCTTAAAAATATTAGAGAACTATTTGAGCAAAGGAGCGTGTATATGACAGTTCAATTACTAGACCAATGGCTTTTAAATGAACAAGAACAAATTAGAAAAAAATACCAAGATTTGAATCGTATATCCATCAAAGATCCCGATGTACTTTTTCTGGGAGATTCTATAGTTGAATATTTTCCATTGTACGAGCTGTTGAAGACGCCTAAAATAGTGATAAATCGTGGAATTCGAGGTTATCGGTCGGATTTGCTACTAGAGCATTTAGACTCTCTCTTATTTGGGCAGGCAGTTGATAAGATTTTTCTTCTCATCGGCACTAATGATATTGGAAAGGAAATTCCGCAGCAAGAAACGGTGAAAAATGTGGAAAGTATCATCCAAACGATTGCTAGAAATTATCCTCTTGCAGAAATCTGCCTTCTGTCTGTTTTACCAGTCAATGAAAGCCCTACTTACAAAAAGCGCGTTCATCTAAGAAGCAATCGAAAAATTCAAAGTCTCAACCATGTCTATCAAGAGTTGACTTCTGCTTATATGAATGTGACTTTTGTCAATGTCTACGACAGTCTGTTAGACGAAGTAGGACAATTAGCAGAAGCATTTACCACTGATGGACTGCATTTGACCGTTGCGGGATACCAAGTGTTGGCAGGGCGAATAGCCATGCAGTTATAATTTTTGTGTCAACTATAGATTAGCAATTTTGGCCTCGTTTCAATGAAACTAATATAAAAATCACTATTGTCATATAAAATTAATTTTATATAATTTAACTCATATGATATAATGAAAAATAAATTATAAAATGTTAAGAGAGTAGTATGAGTACATTATTAGCCACAAGATTAAAAAGTAAACGATTGGAATTAGGGCTATCCCAAAAAGAATTAGCAGAAGGGGTATGTGAACAAGGTCAAATTAGTAGAATGGAAAAGGGCAAGTATATGCCTGGTTCGGATCTTTTATATTCATTATCAAAAAAAATGAATGTTACAATGAACTATTTTTTTGATGATAGTGTACTTGGCGAGACATCTAAGTTGGTACAATTTAAAGAGTTGGTAGAATCTTTTCTAGTAAAGCGTGAGTATGATTCATTAAAATATTTATACAGTTTAGAAATTGATAAATGGCATAGATTGTCACTATCAGATCAAAATTATCTTGAATGGATAGGAGCAATTGTTTCATTTCATTGTGATAATAAAAGAGAGGAGGCTATTATAAAATTAGAACAAATGCTTGTGCGATTAAATAAAGATGAGTTAATGTACCTTCGTATCTCTAATACCTTGCTTAATTTCTTTTTAGAAGAAAAAAATAATGATGAATTTGAAAAATGTTATCAAGCAATAATATCTAAACTTCAAAATATTGATTTTACTCATACAATAGAACTGAAAATTTATATTAAAATTAGATATAATTTTTGCCGATATCTTTGGAAAAGTTTTCAGATTGAGAAGGGAATAGAAGAAACGCTTGATGTTATTGAAAAATGTAATGAATACAGTTGTAGTTATTTATTAGCAGATTTATACTGTATATTAGCGAATATTAGCGAGGATTTTTCTAGCCAAAGTATTGTAAAGCAATATTTTACATTTTCGCAAGTATTATATAAACTCAGCGGTAATGAAAAAATGGCTTTAATACTTGAAAAGTATCTTCGTGATAATTTTAAAAAAATATAAGTTAAAAATAAGATGTAATATGAGAAACACGAATAAATTTATGTCCAGTTTATGATGGAGATAATTTTATTTGTGTTTTATTTTTGAAAAAATTACATTAAAACTATGGAAACATGCCCAAATACATAAAATAATTATAGTTATAATTTTAAAAAAAATAATTATTTTTATAAAAATCTATTGCAATAGTTTATTCAAAGGGATATAATGTGTACCTAGAAAGGGGATTTAACTCTCTGAAAAACATGAAGAATGTTATCAAAGTTTTGTTGTTTCTATCGTTTGTTTGGATTATTTTTGGTCAAGTACCCAAAAAATATCCTAGTTTATTAGGTGTTGATCCGGGAGGAGTTTCTATTGTTAAACAGTAATAATTAAGATATACCAATTACTAAGAGATAAAGGAGAAATAATAATTATGAAGAATCAAAATTTTAATAAAGAAGTTCAACGCTTTTCAATCCGGAAATATTCATTTGGTGTTGCATCTGTACTGCTAGGATGCTTTCTGTTTAATGTTGCTAATGTTTCGGCAGATGAGACAACTTCAACGTCTACTGTTTCATCTACAACAGAGTCTGTTGTTTCCCATTCTGATAAAATGATAAATTCTAATGTTGAAAACAACTCTAAGAATAATCAAGCTGTGGATAGTGGTGTATCAAATAAAGTATCTATAGTTGATAATGTTCAAGTTCACAATAAAGAAAAATTAGTTACAGTTCAAACTAAACCAGTCGAAGATACTAAGCCGATATCAGAAAATGGAGTAACGTCTACTGTTTCAACATCTAATGTTCAAGTGGAACATGAAAATAATTCATCAGTTTCGTCCACACCAGACATGAAAGTCAAAGAGACTAGTGAATCTAACAATAATATGATTTCAAGTACTGCTTCTTCTACTCAAAAAGGCGATAATAATGTCTCAAAAAATAAGAATAACTTAGTTGATAAACCTTCGAATCAGTTAAAAGAGGGTGCAACAAAAACTATGTTTGCCTCAAAAATAGCGCGTCATGCATTAGCTGTGAACAATGGAGTGGTTATTGGAGATGATTATCCAGTGGCTTGGAGGAATCATCCGAATCAAGTAGATACTTGGGGATATGCAACAGGAAATTGTACCTCATTGCCTAATTTTCTAAAGGCAGAAAATAGAAAATACACATATGTTACAAATAAATTACAAATATTTCTAAAGTGTGTTGATTTTTACAAAACAAAGTTGTATAATGATTTTGGAATTTGAGGATTCCTGAAAAAGAAAGGAAATACAATGAAAAATTCATATAAATTAGTAAGTATAACTATGTTGTGCTCTTTGCTTTTACTGAGCGCTTGCCATAAAAATGAAACAAAAAGTGATTCGAATGACCATTCGACAGTAAAGACTGCACAAAGTAGTTCTAAAAAAGCAAAATCATCTAAAGCTAAGAAAAAGATGACTGCTAACGCGAGTAGTAATAAAAAAGCAGGGGACAGTACTCAATCTGCTGCTAGTGAACAGATGTCACCTGCTCAATCGTCAACTACTCAACCCTCTTCAAGTGCAACTAACGCCGATAGTAATACTTCTCCTGCAGCAGAAGCAAAGTCTACAGTTGACGTAAACGCTCTTGCTAGTGGTGATTTTTCAACAATTTCAGGAACTTGGAGTAATGACTTGGGAAAAAGTATTACCATTAATCCTAATGGTCAAGCTGCTTTTGCAGGTGAGAAAAGAGAGTATGGTCTTACTTCTGAAAAAATAGTCGCAAACACATTTTGGGGAACGATTTATCCTAAAGACGCTCAAGTAGGTGGTGCTGCTTTTATTGTGGTTCCTGCTGGTGTAGCTGATCCTGTTACGGGACAGGTTTCTAATACAGACCGGATTTTGAGTGGGCAAGATGAAAATGCCAATACACATCCTTTCTACAGAAATTAAGATGATAGAAATAAATTAGAAAGTAGGATAAGTGATGAAAAAAATGTTTGATCACAAAGAACAACGTTTTTCCATTCGTAAATATTCGTGTGGTGCAGCTTCTGTTTTGATTGGGTGTGTCCTCTTTATGGGTGGTCAAGCAGTATCGGCTGATGAACAAGTTACAACAGACACAAGTATTGAAACGTCTCAAGTAAATACTGCCGCAAAAAATAATATTCAAAACACAACTGGATCAACTGCTGTGGCTCCTCAAACAGCAACAACTCAAAAAGAAACTGCTGTAACAACAACTGCGCCAACTAGTTCTTCAGCGGATAAAGCTGTTTCTGTAGCTACAGAGACGACACCTTCTCAAACAACGACTGTTGATGCAGCGACACAGACAGAAGACGAAACAACAAATTCATCTGTTGATGCAACAACAGACACAGCTGATTCTTCAACAACTGCAAAAGTTGAAAAGAGTCCTGTCGAAAAAGAAGCAAGGAAAGAAGAAATTGATGTTGCGAAATTGATGGATAAAACGCAAACGGCACAACAAGCTCGTCTTGCAGAATCCAAAGTAGCGCAAAGTGTACCTTCCTTACCAAGTCAGGGCTATTACACTTATACGAAACGTACGGAAGTGAAAAATGAACCGAAAGCGAGTGCAGCATTGCAGTTTTATGTGAATGCAGGCGATCGCGTTTACTACGACCGAGTTTTGGTTGCGGATGGTTACCAATGGCTTAGCTATCGCTCTTATAGCGGTATCCGTCGTTATGCGGCTATTAATAAGTTGGTAACAGAACCAGTTCAACCTGCAAAGCCAACACCTTCTTCAACAGGAACACTCCCTTCTAGAGGAAGATATACTTTCTCTGAAACGGCAGAGGTTAAGAATGAAGCCAAATGGTCAGCTCCGACACAATTTACTTTTAATAGAGGCGATAGCGTTAACTATGATAAAGTGCTGGAAAATGATGGTTATCAATGGATTAGCTATATTTCTTATAGTGGAATGCGTCGTTATGCAGCTGTTACAAAGTTAGCTCAGCCAGCACCTCAAAGACCAGCTCAAAGTCAAGTGACAGGTACGATTCACATTGAAAACAAGACTTCCCAAGGTTTCGATGTGGTGGTAACGAATGTCAGCTCGACCAAGGGTGTGAAGACGGTGAAGTTGCCTATTTGGTCTAGTCAAGGCGGTCAAGATGATGTGATCTGGTACGATGCGATTAAGCAAACAGATGGCACCTATAAGTTGAGTGTAGATATCCGCCGTCATAAAAATAATCGCGGTGAATATAACATACACATGTATTACATTCAGTCGGATGGTAGCCTGCAAGGGGTAACTGGCACAACAACCAAAGTAGAAGAACCGAAATACAGCGTGACAGGTACGATTCACATTGAAAACAAAACCTCGCAAGGTTTCGATGTCTTGATTACTAACGTATCAGACAGTAATGGAATTTCTAGAGTAAAAGTTCCTATTTGGACAGAGAAGAGTGGCCAAGATGATATTATCTGGTATGACGCTAGCAAGCAAAATGATGGAAACTATAAAGTCACTGTTAACATTAGTAAACATAAAAATGAAAGCGGTGAATACAATATTCATCTCTACTACATTGAACCAAATGGTAAAATAAGAGGTGTTAGCGGTACCAAGACAACCGTAGTGGCACCAAGTTCTGCAAGAGAATCTATTCCGTCTCAAGGAGTTTATACTTTTAAAAAGGAAGTTGAAGTCAAAAATAGTCCCACAATGACGGCTAAGACTGAATTTACCTTTGCAAGAGGAGAAAGAATTCGCTATGATAAGGTATTGGACGCAGATCATCATCAATGGATTAGTTATGTTAGCTACAGTGGAACACGTCGCTATATCCCAATTGCAACCTTAACAAGTGAAGAAACTCCTAAGCCTGTTCAAGTGACAGGTACGATTCACATTGAAAACAAGACTTTCCAAGGTTTCGATGTGGTGGTGACGAATGTCAGCTCGACCAAGGGTGTGAAGACGGTGAAGTTGCCTATTTGGTCTAGTCAAGGCGGTCAAGATGATGTGATCTGGTACGATGCGATTAAGCAAACAGATGGCACCTATAAGTTGAGTGTAGATATCCGCCGTCATAAAAATAATCGCGGTGAATATAACATTCACATGTATTACATTCAGTCGGATGGTAGCCTGCAAGGGGTAACCGGCACAACAACTAAGGTAGAAGGATCTCAAACGAGTGTAAAAGAAGTACAATATAATGGCTCTTACTACTTTGTCCAAGGAAAATATGACGAGATTGTAGTGGCAAATAAAAAACATCCGATGGCTGCTAACTACAATCCTGGTGAAAATCCAACTGCAAAAGCTGCCTTTCTTCGATTAAGAAATGATATGATTGCTCAAGGCTATAATGTTGGTTATGCTTACAGCGGATTTAGAAGTTATGATTATCAAAAAGTTCTGTATCAAAATTATGTGAACAAAGATGGTCAAGCTGCTGCGGATCGTTACTCTGCACGTCCGGGCTATAGTGAACACCAAACAGGTCTTGTCTTTGACTTAACGGATAAAGCTGGTAATCTTTTGGAAGATGCTGCTGCAAGTACTTGGTTGAAAAATAATGCACATCGCTACGGTTTTGTAGTTCGTTATCAACCAGGTAAAGAAGCTTCAACAGGCTATATGCCAGAAGCATGGCATATTCGTTATATTGGCAAGGAAGCTGATGAGATTTATCATTCTGGTTTGAGTTTAGAGGAATATTATGGCTTTGAAGGTGGAGATTATGTTACGTCGGAAACAACGCCAAAACCGTCTACTCCGTCTTCTCAAAAGCCAGTTATTCCTGCTCAAGGCGTCTATCGTTTCACGAAACGTTCCTCTATCAAAGCGGAACCTAGAATGTCGGCTCCTGAACTAGCTTATTATAATGCTGGACAATCGGTCACTTATGACAAGGTTTTAAACGCAGACGGTGTAACATGGATTTCTTACATCGCTTTTAGCGGAAAGAGACGGTATATTGCTATTGCTTGATTTAATAGCACAACATCTACGGTTAAAAAACTGTAGGTGTTTTTTTATTTTTTAATATTCAAAAACATTGTTTATTTCTTCACAAATTTGGTCAAAAGGTGAAGGGAATGCTATTTTGTATCAGTTTTTGTGATATTTTCTGAGATTGTGAAAAATTGTGAGCAAATTTTTTGTAAACGAATTCAAAAAGTATTATGATATTAACGTGACTAAAAAACAGATTTTGAAATTGCAATTCCATTCTCTGGTAATGGAGGATTATGATGTCTGATGTAAAAACAGTTCCTGCTGCTGTCGCCATGCTTCGTGTATTGGAAGCGTGGGGTGTTGAAAATGTTTATGGTTATCCTGGCGGTTCTGTCAATTCAACTATGAATGCACTAGATTTGGAGAAAGAAAACATTCGCTTTGTACAAGTTCGTCATGAGCAAGTTGGAGCTCTTGCGGCAGCAGCTCATGCCAAATTGACTGGAAAGATAGGAGTAACGCTTGGTTCTGCTGGTCCTGGTGCCATCAATCTTTTAAATGGTTTGTATGATGCGCGTAAAGATCATGCTCCAGTTTTGGCTTTAGTGGGTCAAGTACCAAGTACGAATATGAATTATGATTACTTTCAAGAGTTTTCTGAGTTACCCATGTTTAGTGATGTAGCAGTCTATAACCGAGTAGTGATGACGCCGGAAAGCTTACCTTATGTTGTAGATAAAGCGATTCGTGAAGCCTATAAAAACAGTGGCGTGTCTGTTATTATCATGCCAAATAATTTTGGTTATATAGAAATTCCAGATGTAGATTATGCTTCACATACAGCAGAAAAAAGCTTGCCGCTTCCACAGGCGACAGATACTGAAGTGGATCAATTTCTTGAATTGGTAAAAGAGGCTAAACGTCCTATTTTCCATGTGGGTTCTGGTATTGGCGACAAGGCTCATTTATTGGTAGAATTATCTCAAAAATTACAAATTCCGATTGCTGTCGCGGGTCTTGCAAAGGGGAAAATCCCCGAGGACTTTGAAGCGAATTTAGGCACACTTAATCGGGCTGCTTCTAAGGTTGGTGACGAAGCATTTGCAGCAGCTGATCTTGTCATTGCTATTGGGACAAATTTTCCATTTGCTAACTTAGTTTATCGTTCTCATTATTTCAAGTTTGTATCGGTGGATATTGATGTGGCTAATTTTGGTCGTCATCACTATCTAGATTTAGGAATTTTATCAGACTCTGGAAGTTTTCTCCAAAAAACTTTGGAACGTAGTGCAACCATTGCTCCGCGTCCATTTTATCAAGCTAGTGTGGCAGCCATGAAGGATTGGAAATCCTATCTGGAACGTTTAATGCAAAAAACAGACGGACCATTAGAATTTGAACAAGTCTATCGTGAGATCAATCGTATTTCGGATGTCAATGCTGTTTATGGCATTGATGTCGGGGACAACATTATCAATAGCTTCCGTTTTTTGAACTTTACACCAGAGAAGAAATGGACAATTTCAGCTCTCTTTGCTACGATGGGGTATGGCTTACCAGCTTCTATCGCAGGTCAATTTGCTTTTCCAAATCGTCAAGTTTTCAATATTGCTGGAGATGGTGCGTTTTCAATGGTCATGCAAGATTTGACGACCCAAGTCAAATATCAGTTGCCAGTTATCAATATTGTCACTTCTAATAATTCACTCAACTTTATCAAGTCTGAACAGGAAGATTTGGTCATGAACTTTTCAGGTGTGGATCTTTATGAAGTAGATTTTGCTAAAGTCGCGGAAGGAATGGGTGTAGAGGGAATAACAGTTAAAACTTTAGAAGAATTGCCAGCTGCTTTTGATCGCGCCCTTGAAGTTTCAAGAGCTGGAAAGCCTATTCTGATTGATGCCAAAATCACCGATAAGCGTGGCATCCCTGTGGAAGAGTTAGAGCTAGACATTGTTGATGGCGAATTTGTCGAAAGAATCTCTGCTGGTTACCAAGAAACTCATGGACAAATGAGTCCGGAAGAATTCTTTGCAACTTATGATGGGCAAGAACTTCGTCCGATTACAGCTTATTTCAAAGAATATGGTGTCAAGCCATAACACGCTAGACCATTTATTTTAATTTTTACAATCATTATAGGTGCAAGGGTGGGAAGTGATTTCCCGCTTCTGCCCTATTACAAATTGTAAAAGTTGTTTCAATTTATCAAAATGGTATAAATTTTATACATATTGCTATTATTCTCATCTGTTAGAGAATAGGATTGAGTTTTGTCACATAAAAATGAAAGCGCTTGCTTTAAAGACTCGATTGAATTTTCTCTATGGATATGCGCATATAAGACAGGAGGAAATATGATGTCTTACCAAACTAGTAATGCTGAAGGTCCAATTGATTTCATCAACACGTATGATTTAGAACCGATGGCTCAAAAAGTCATTCCAAAAGCTGCATTTGGTTACATTGCAAGTGGAGCTGAGGATACCTTTACTTTGCGAGAAAATATTCGTGCCTTTAATCATAAGCTAATTGTACCTCACACGCTTCGCAATGTAGAGAATCCAAGTACAGAGATTGAATTTGATGGGGATAAATTGTCTTCTCCAATCATTTTAGCACCAGTAGCCGCTCATAAGTTGGCAAATGAACAGGGAGAAGTAGCTTCAGCTAAGGGAGTGCACGAATTTGGCTCTCTTTATACCACCAGCTCTTATTCCACAGTTGACCTTCCAGAAATTTCCCAAGCCCTTCAAGGAACCCCCCATTGGTTTCAATTTTATTTCAGTAAAGATGATGGTATTAACCGTCACATTATGGATCGAGTCAAAGCTGAAGGATATAAAGCAATTGTCCTGACAGCCGATGCAACTGTTGGGGGGAATCGTGAAGTGGATAAACGAAATGGCTTTGTTTTTCCAGTTGGAATGCCAATTGTGGAAGAATACCTTCCTGACGGTGCTGGTAAGACGATGGATTTTGTTTACAAATCTGCTAAGCAAAAATTATCCCCTCGTGATGTAGAATTTATTGCTGCTTACTCTGGTCTTCCGGTCTATGTCAAAGGACCGCAATGCCGTGAAGATGTGGAACGCTCACTTGACGCAGGTGCTTCTGGGATCTGGGTGACAAACCACGGCGGTCGGCAAATTGATGGTGGGCCAGCAGCCTTTGATTCCTTGCAAGAAGTAGCAGAAGCAGTGGACAAACGAGTACCAATTGTCTTTGACTCTGGTGTTCGTCGTGGTCAGCATGTTTTTAAAGCGTTGGCTTCTGGAGCAGATTTAGTGGCTATCGGACGACCAGTTATTTATGGTTTAGCGCTTGGTGGTAGTATAGGAGTTCGCCAAGTCTTTGAACACATCAATGAAGAATTGAGAACCGTCATGCAACTGTCTGGTACACAAACGATTGAAGAAATTAAACATTTCAAACTTCGTCACAATCCCTATAATCCAACATTTCCAGTAGATCCACGAGATTTGAAATTGTATTAAATTGATAAAAAACACAGTTTCCTTTCAATCAAAGGAGGCTGTATTTTTTTGCTTCACAGTAAGACTAACATCATCTAGAGCCAGCTGTTGACCAAATCTCTTACTGATGTGTTTCACATTCAAAATAGTTTCCATAATGTGACCTCCATTTTTTCTATCGTAGAGTTTCTCCTCTCTTCAAGGATTAGTATACAGAATGCTTGTCAAATAAGCCTCAAGTAATTCTCAAATATTTCTAAAATTTACAGAGTTAAATTTTTTACGTGTAAAAAGAAGACTAAAATATAACGCAAACGCTTGCAAAGAAGCGAAAAATTATATAGTATGGAAGGTGAAAAAGATGAAAGTGAGATGCACAATGCAAAGAAAATGGTGGCATGATGCCGTAATTTATCAGATTTATCCAAAAAGTTTTATGGATAGCAATGGAGATGGAATTGGAGATTTACAAGGAATTACAAGTAAATTGGATTACTTGAAGAAACTTGGAATTACCGCTATTTGGCTTTCTCCGGTTTATAAGAGTCCGATGGACGATAACGGTTATGATATTGCTGATTACGAAGCAATTGCAGATATTTTTGGCTCTATGGAGGATATGGAGGAACTGATTGCAGAAGGAGAGAAGCGCGATATTAAAATCATTATGGACTTGGTGGTCAATCATACTTCTGATGAGCACGCTTGGTTTGTAGAGGCGCGAGAACATCCAGATAGTCCAGAGCACAGTTATTATATCTGGCGAGACAAACCAAATGATTTAGACTCTATTTTTGGCGGTTCTGCTTGGCAATATGATAAAAAAGCTGGTCAATATTACCTACATTTCTTTAGCACAAAACAACCGGATCTTAATTGGGAAAATGAAGCTCTACGTCAAAAAATTTACAAGATGATGAATTTCTGGATTGACAAAGGAATTGGTGGCTTTCGCATGGATGTGATTGATATGATTGGAAAGGTACCTGACCAGAAAATTGTCAATAATGGTCCAATGCTGCATCCTTACTTGCAGGAAATGAACCGTGCGACTTTTGGGGATAAGGATTTATTGACAGTTGGTGAAACTTGGGGAGCAACTCCTGACATTGCAAAACAGTATTCAGGTCCAAAGAATCATGAATTATCTATGGTTTTCCAATTCGAGCACATTGGTCTTCAACATAAGCCGAATCAACCAAAATGGGATGTAGCAGATGAATTGGACGTACCAAAATTAAAAGAAATTTTTACCAAATGGCAAAATGAACTAGGTGTAGAGGAAGGTTGGAATTCGCTCTTTTGGAATAACCATGACCTTCCGCGCGTTGTCTCCATATGGGGAAATGATACGAAATACCACGAGAAGTCAGCGAAAGCTTTAGCAATTCTGCTTCATCTGATGCGTGGGACTCCTTATATTTATCAAGGGGAAGAAATTGGTATGACCAATTATCCTTTCAAGAATTTAGAAGATGTTGAAGACATTGAATCTCTCAACTATGCCCGCGAAGCCCTTGATAAGGGTGTGCCGCTTGATGATATTATGGCCAGTATTCGTACGATTGGGCGGGACAATGCTCGCACGCCTATGCAGTGGAATGCCCATCAACATGCTGGTTTTTCAACTGGTCAACCTTGGCTGGCTGTCAATCCTAATTATCCAACAGTCAATGTTGAAGCAGCTTTGGAAAATCCGAATTCTATTTTCTATACTTATCAACAATTGATTCAATTGAGAAAGAGCAATAATTGGTTGGTGACAGCAGATTTTAAACTACTTGAAACGGCTGATAAGGTGTTTGCTTATTTACGAGAAACGACAACAAAGAAATATCTGGTCGCGATGAACTTCTCAAATGAAGAGCAAAGTTTTGTCTTGGAAAATACTGTAAAGGAAGTTTTGATTGCTAACACAGATGTAACTAAGATACTTCAAACCCATAAATTACAAGGCTGGGATGCTTTTTGTGTGGAAATTGAGTAGAAAGATTGGCAAGAACAAAGATATAAAAAATACTGTGAGAAATTCCACAGTATTTTTTGTATTGAGCTCTATCTTGGGATTAAAAGAGTCAAATTGATAAGGAGGAAAATCAAGAAGCAAGTAAGACTTGCACTTTTGGGTGTTTCCAATTGTCGGTAACAACTTCGCTTGATTGTTTCATCAAATCCGTGGGCGTACATAGCTTCTATGTAAGAATCTCGCCAATTAAAAGCGATAAAAATAGCTTTGATATAAAAGATTGGCGACCAGAAATGTAAGGTTTTACCTCGCAAGAGACTAGCTTCGCGAACAGCTTGGATTTCTTTTTGAATGACTGGAATGGCGTTTAGTACAACGAGCAGTCCATAGGTGAAGTGACTTGGAAGGCCTTTTTGATGCCAATAGCGCAAGAGCTGATTGAGATGAACACTATATAAAAAGGTCATTCCCAAAGCTGCTAAAGCAAAAGATCGGGTAAACAGTATCATTGCTTGACTGTTATCTCCATGAAGTTGAATAGCCCAGTAATTTGCTAGTGCTGGTAGCAAAGGTAAGAGCAGTGTCCAGAAAATGCCCCACCATTTCCTTAGGTAAATGAGGTGGGCGAGTACTCCTACGACGATAGCACAGTTGAGCCACGTTGATCGGATAAAGGAGATTTCTAATGTCAAGGCAACGAGAAGGAGCACAAGTGCGAAGACATTTGTTTCTTCTTTTTTCATAGCGACCTCCTTTCTGTCAGCCCGTCGGACGTCAGCTCTACCAAATGATCACTAATGCCGTCCAAGGGCTCCAAACGATGAGAAATAATTATAAAGCTTTGCTGAGCAGCCTTGTCTTTAATCCAATTGGCAAAAAAATCACAGGCCTTTTTATCTAACCCAGTAAATGGTTCGTCCATGAGTATGACAGGGGTTTCCAAGGTCAGGATAGATAATAATTGAATGATTTTTTTTTGCCCACCACTCAAGTGGAAAAGACTAGAATCCATTTTCCTGTCTAAACCAAATAAAGTTAAGGCTTCTTGTGTCTTTGCTTGGTTTTCACTGGAAAGAGAGGGCAGGTTTAATTCCTCTGCAGGGGTCGTCCGAATGAATTGCTTTTCAGCATCTTGAACAACAGCCGTAATATGGCGATATAACTTCTTGTTCTTCTTAATTTTTCGGCCCTGATAACGCATGCTACCTTTGTATTTTTGCAATTGCAAAATGGCACGAAAGAGAGTTGATTTACCAGTGCCATTGGCCCCGATGAGAGTCGTAATACCTTTCTGAAAAGCAAAGTCTTCAATCGTAAAAAGTGTATTTTGGTCAAATTGGCAGGAGACATGTTGCAGCTGTAAGAAAGGGCTTCGCTGAGTATGTTCGCATACCAACTGATAGCTTGGAGGAGCCTTTTTTAAAAGAGCTACATCTTGTTTAAAAAGTTTCCCATTTTTTAATTCAACAAGGCAGTCGACATAGTCAGCATAGAGGCTACGATCATGGTCACATAAAATAACGGTCTTCCCCATTTTTGTCAAATCTGCTAGTAAATGAATCAAGCGTTTGCGTGCTGCTTGATCGACAGAAGCAAAGGGTTCATCCAACAAAATAATTTGTGAATCCATAGCTAGCAGAACGGCTAGAGAAACTTGTTGTTTTTCTCCGCCAGATAAGGTCAGAAAATTACGATGGAGCAAGTGTTCCACTTTCCCAAGAGTGACAGCGTGCCTGATTTTTTCATCAATCTGTTTAGCAGGCGTTTGGAGATTTTCCAAGGTAAAAATCAATTCCTCATAAAGGGTTGTCATGGTGAATTGACGGCTTGGATTTTGAAACATCATACTAAGATAGGTAACTCGTTCATGAATCGGTAAATGAGACAGCAATGTATGACCTAACTTTACCTCTCCAGCGAAGTCTAATTCATTGAAATTTGTTAAAATCCGAAAAAGGGTTGATTTGCCTGCACCGGTATCACCAATCAAGAGTGTCATTTTTCCTGTTTCAAAGGTAAAGGTTAAGTCTTCAAAGACATCTCTAAGATAAATATGCTCTAATGTTAATCCCATATTATTTACCAGCGGCTTGGTTAATCTTGTCATAAAGATTCATAATAATTTTAACCAGAACAGCACAGAAGAAGAATACCGAAAGAAAGCGAACAACAAACAATGCTAAAACAAACTCAGGTTTGAAAGCGTAGTAACCAATTTTGAAATATTCATAGGTAAAGCTCAAAAGGGTCGTACCAATGGCGCTGTAAGTAAGTGACAACCAATCATAGCGTTTGTATCTGATCGCAGCAAATCCAAGCTCGCTACCAAATCCTTGTATGAAGCCAGAAATCAAAGTGCTCATGCCAAATTGGCTCCCGTACAGAACTTCAGCGAGGGCTGCAAATACTTCTCCAATCGTAGCGCTCCCCGGTTTGCGCAGTAACATAGCCGCCATCGGAGCTGCCATACACCACAGACCAAAGAGAATTTCATTGGCAAAAGGCTCGAGCCCGATAGGTGCCAGAACAGCTGATAAGATATTGTAGAGAAAGCTAGAACCGACAAAGATTCCACCGAAAAGAATAGCCAAAAGAGCTAAGAGGATAACATCTCGTAAACTCCATTTTTGAAACATAAAAAACTCCTTCTAACAGAGCAGATGAGGAGTTTTAGCGCGACAAAATGAAATCTAATCAAAAGAATGGTTAGATTTTCTAGTTTTTCATTATACATTTCCCTGCGCCAGTATTAACTGTATCAGGTTCAATGGGTATAATCTCAGCCTCAGCACCCCAAATGTTCTTTGTTGTTTTATTATGCTGTTATTTTAACATTGATTTCTTAAAATAGCAAGGGACTAGGTTTGTCAATTGCACTGCCTAGTTCTTGTCAGTCAATAAGAAACCTACTCATATGACAAGAACGAATAGCTATTTATACTAATTGTTTTTTAGCTAAGTCGCGAGCTAATTCATCTTTAATCGTAATGCCTTCGTGTTCTAATGTTTTAATCGCCTTTGCAAATTGCAGTAAATAGCTTTTGTGAGCAAAAAACAGCTCATCCATGATCCGCTTGGCAGTATGACCTGAAGGAAGGAGAGGATTGATCGTAAAAGCTTGCAGAGCGGTGCCATAGTTTCCAGAAACAGCTACTTCAATGATTTCATTGCTTGTAGCCGGCAGTTGGTAAAGAACCAAAAGAAACGGTTCGAGCTCCCTGAGACCCAATATAGGTCGTTACTTCTACGGTACATTCGGATGGTAAATCAAGAATGGCACCGTTATTTCGAGTGGACACTACCATTTCAGTGTTTTTATTGGCATAAATAGCAGCAATTGTTTCGCAAGCGGCATCTGAATAATAGGTACCGCCGCGTTCTTCCAGTTGTTTTGGTTTGTAATTGAGGGCGGGATTTTTGTAAAGTTCAAATAAATCGTGTTCAATTTGTTTGACTTGCTCAGCACGCGTACCGATTGTCCGATATTCCTCTAAGTTATGAGTTGATATTTCTTCAAAACGATAATAATAGCGATGATAATCACAAGGAATCATCTTCATTTGTTGAAGCTGTTCTTTAAAGTAAGGAATTTCGTAAATATTCTTAGGAATTCCTTTACTGTTATCAAATAATTTATCAATCAAGGTTAAGGCGATATCGTTGCTGTCTTTATCTGCAACCTTATGCCAATGAAAATGATTGACTCCAGCGAATTGGTAAATTAAATTTTCTGAATCCATACCAAGAACTTCAGCTTCTCGCATCTTGGCTGCAACTGGTATATTACAAATCCTGATGACTTTTTCCCAATTTCCATAACGCAAAACAGCTTCTGTGACCATACCTGCTGGATTTGTAAAGTTGATGAGCCAGGCATTGGGGTAGAGTCATTTCATGTCTTCGACAATTGCTAAAATCACTGGAATCGTTCGAAGTGCTTTGAAAATTTCTCCAGGCTCCTTTGTTTCTTGCCCAAGTAGTCCATAGGAAGCAGGGATTGCTTGGGCAAGAATGCGAGCGGAGAGTTGTTCCACGCGAAACTGTGTTGTTACAAAATCAGCGTTCTTCAGAGCTTCTGTCCAATCCAAGATTGAATGAATTTTCACATCATGTCCCGAAGCGTTCCACATTTTTTGAGGCATGGCGGCTATGATATCTTGTTTTTCTTTCCCAGCAGGAACATCAGACAGCCAGATTTCTTTAATAGGAAGATCGGTATAACGTTTGGTAAATCCTTCCATTTGTCATTGCTGTCAATAAAGTGAAAACAGTAGAAGAATAATTGTAACTTTTAAAATAAATATGAACCTTTCCAGCTAGCTTTCTTTTATCTGTTGAAAAGGCTTTTTACTATTTTGAATTCTGATGAATCTGTGATGAGTAGATTGTTTTCTCTTTGCATTAGATGTGTATTTAGAAATATATTTCATAGAATAGTATTAGTATTTGTGAGTATCTATAGAAAAGAGTAGGAAAAGAAAAATATAATAGAATAGTAGAAAATAATTTATTGACGAAAGCAGGTGAACTATAATGAAGGAAATTATCTTTTTAGATGTAGATGGTACGATTGTTGATTATGCGAATCATATTCTTGCCTCTGCTGTAAAGGCTATTCGTCAGGCGCGTGAAAAAGATCATCTGGTTTATGTCTGTACTGGACGTAGTAGGGCTGAAATGCCTGAGGAAATCTGGAAGATTGGTTTTGACGGCATGATTGGTGGGAATGGTTCTTATGTAGAGCACGAAGGTCAGATTATCATGCATCAGTTAATTCCGTTGGATGTGGAAAAACGAGTAGTGAACTGGTTGCATAGACGCGGCTTGGAATTTTACTTGGAGAACAATAATGGTCTGTTTGCCAGTGAAGATTTTCGTGAGGTAGCTCGTCCAGTATTACGCGCCTATGCTCAGGGAAAGGAAGCGAGTGCAGAAGAAGTAGGACAATTGGAAGCTGAAGAAGCTCTTCATGGGTTAGTTTATGGAGCTGAACTTTATCGTGCAGATCTTAATAAAATCAGTTTTATTCTCAAATCTTATCAAGATCATTTGGATTCTAAAGAAGCTTTTCCGGAGTTGAAAGCTGGTACATGGGGTGGCAAAGGAGAGCACGCTCTTTTTGGTGATTTGGGAGTCAAGAATATTACAAAGGCTCACGCAATTGATGTATTGCTCGAATATCTAGGAGCGAAAAAAGAAGATACGATTGCTATTGGGGACGCTAAGGTAGATATTCCTATGCTGGAATATTGCCAAGTTGGAGTTGCTATGGGAAATGGTGGACCAGAAATTCTAGCCATGGCTGATGTGATTACTGATGATGTGGTTGAGGACAGTTTCTACAATGCTTTTGAAAAATTAGGACTTCTTTAGAGGAATAGTTTATGACAAAAACACTTTATTTGATGCGACACGGGCAAATTTTATTCAATAAGCGGTATCGGATTCAAGGTTGGTGTGATGCTCCCTTAACGCCTTTGGAGATTTATCAAGCTCAGGAGGCAGGTCAATATTTTAAGGATGCGGGCATTGTTTTTGATGATGCTGCCTACAGTTAACCTCAGAGCGAGCTTGTGACACATTAGAGCTAGTGACGGACGGACAAATTCTTATTTACGAATAAAGGGGCTAAAAGAATGGAATTTTGGTCTTTTTGAAGCGCAGCCTGAGCGACTGCAATCTCAGTTTCGCACAGGAGCCACTTCTTTTGAAGATTTATTTGTTCCTTACGGAGGAGAGGCTGTTGAACAAGTTGGTGAGCGGGTGTTGATGACATTGACTGAAGTTATGGAAAAAGCTCAAGCAGAACCAATTCTAGCAGTCAGTCACGGTGGTGCTATGTGGGCCTTCTATCTCAAGGTTACAGCTCAAAATCTGGATCCCAAGGAGCGCTTTGGTAACTGTGCTATCTGTCATTTCCATTATGACCAGGAGCATTTTAAGTTAGCAGAAGTTATTGATCCACTGACAGGTGATGTTTATGACTGTAAATGAAAAAAGTCTGGGAAAATAAGATTTCTCAGACTCTTGTTTTGTAAAGAGGGGGCACCATAATGCTTTAAGTTCTGTATGTGTTAATACTTTTTGGTATCTTGTATGTCTATCTCCCATACGCTTCTGGTAAAAATCATTGAGAGTAAAGCTAGCCCGGCTAATCCAATCCCAACATACCAGTAAGGTAAATCCAGTGCGGTAGAGCGACCAGATAGATTGACAATACCGCGAAAAAGAACGCCAGTGGCAATGGTTGCGACCGCAGAATTCCAAAGATTGAGACTGAGTCGCGAAAGATTGGGAATAAGTTTTTGAAAAATAAGGAGCACAACCCCGCCTATCAGCGGTACTCCGAAGAGCCAGTGCATATAGACTGAAGTCTCTCCAAAACTGAAGTGTTCGTAAATGCGACTAAAGATAAAGAAAAATACTGTAATTAGGGTATAGACCACCGCTGTCTTTTTAAAACGCTTGTTGTTTGTTTTAGTAACCAATGTAGACAATGTCACTCACCGCCCTTTCTGAAATTGTTCCGTTAGTCGTTGGTTTATTGATGACTTTTCCATTGAAGTAAAGAGTAGACGAACCACCGCCATCCAGATTATAAGCAGTTTTAACACCATAGGATTTCATCACCTGAGCTAGTTGGTAAAGAGACAGGCCTTGACTTTCAGATGTTCGGCCGTCTGATACAACGATGACATAATGGGTTTTATCAATTATCCCAATAGCTGTACGTGGATTAGAAGCCATGGATTGCCCCACTTCCGAATTACTTGAAACAGTAATCTTACCGTTGTTAACTAAAGTAGGACCAAAGGCAAGAAGGTTTACAACACCAGTTTTAACCAAGTCTTCAGCAGAAACATCATTTTCGTAAACAATTCCGAAACTCCCATCTTTATAGATTGCTAAATCACCATTACTAGCATCTTCACGAACGGTATTTCGATAGACAACACCATTGCGGATGACGTAACCAGTTGTATTTGCTCCGTAGAAATCACCGTTGATAGCCAGAATGGCATTGTTATTGGCTGCTGTAACCGAAGTCTTAGCGGTTACGTTATTTCCATATGTATTTTGTGCTAGAGCAGTTTTAAGATATTTGGGGGAGCTGACCGTAATATCTGCAATGTACACTTTTGTGTTGCTGACGTTTTTTGTAGTTAGGTTAATGGAAACATTATCGTCCTTATAGCTTTTCTTTGTCTTTGTCGCATTTGTTGCTGTTTTAGCACTTGTTGTGCTGGTTGAGGTAGAAGAGGATCTGACCGTTGTAATGGCCTCTGACAGAACAAAAGTTTTTAACATGGAGTAGGTAAACGATCCTGTTAGCAACATGCCAAAGAGACTAGCATAGGTATAGGATTTTTTTAAAAATTTCATGATAAGGTGTGAGTCCCTTCTTTGAAAATAATTTTTTTTGAACGAGCCAAGATAGGCAAAAGAGCAGTGATCCGACAATGATTTTAACAATCAGCAAATTGAGACCGAAAATGGCGTAAAATAGTCTGATTAAAAGGGTGTCGAGGATAAACAAGCCCAAGGCTAGCCCGAAATAACCAGTCCCTGTTTTGGCAACACTGTCTTTATTTTTAAAGACCAGTTTTTTATTTGTGGAATAATTGACAATTGAGCTCGTGACACGAGCTACTCCATTTGCCAGTAAAATTTTGAGACTAGTTGGCACCGCAGCAAGCACCAAAAGGGCTAGCGCATAGACGATATAGTCAATCAAAAAACTACTAATTGAAGAAAGAGCAAATTTAAACATATCTTTGTAAATCATGAGCCCGTCGCGTATTGGTCTAAAGTGAGAAGCTTGATTGTCATTGATATAAATGGTTTCAATTGGAACTTCGCTGATAGGATATTTTGTAGAAGCAGATAACAGCATATTCATTTCATATTCATAACGCTGCCCTTCAATCTCCAACATAAATGGAATCATATTGGTTGTAAAGCCACGAAGTCCGGTCTGAGTATCTGTCACAGAAACACCAGTCTGTCGCTGAAACAGGAATCGTGTTACTTTATTTCCAAAAGCCGATCGTAAAGGAACCTTCCCAGAAAAAGAACGAACTCCCAGAATTAAGTGGTTGGGGTTTTCTTGAGCTTTTTTGCTCACGCGAAAAATATCCCATACGTTGTGTTGACCATCCGCATCAGCTGTAACTACTGTCCCATATTGTCCTAAGGTATCAATATAAGTAAAAGCGTTTTTCAATGCCTGTCCTTTTCCTTGATTGCTTGGATAGTATAAAATGGTGGCACATTTCTGAGCTTCTTGAAAAATCGAATTATAACTAGCTGGGCTACCGTCATTAACAACAACGACGTGCAAGGAACTCTTTGCCTTCACCCTTTGTAAAAGATGAATGAGAGTGAGGTCAGGTTTGTAAGCAGGAATGACTAAAAAATCCATGTGTGTACTCCTTTCTTAGACAAATGATAGAAAAGATACACATTAGTATAGAGGTGCTAACTTAAAGCTAACTGATATCAGCTTTCTTTAAGGTTTTGGAGTAGGAAATGTAAAGAAAATGTACTAAAAAAGAAGATATTAAAAAACGTTTCAAAAAACACATACGGGTTTTTCTTGCTATTTCCCAGAAAGTTTAGTATAATAGTTGTTCGTGAGTATCCCTCACTTACCCCTTGCAATAGCTGGGGGTCATTAGACCAAAAGGAGGAAAAATCAATGGCTAAATACGAAATTCTTTATATTATTCGTCCAAACATTGAAGAAGAA
>ERZ773018.441-NODE-441-length-24894-cov-21.397440_pt1 | contig 24894 bp, 25 predicted proteins | sample MGYA00580840_ERZ773018 | MGnify/ENA primary metagenome ERZ773018 (study PRJEB29015, sample SAMEA2738125) | human oral metagenome | biome: human oral; feature: human-associated habitat; material: saliva | place: China | collected 2256 ... | reverse complement strand
GCATAATCCAATTAGAGCGATAGTAAAACTACCAAAGCCTAGAATGGTTTGCACAATCTCGAACGCTGTCAAAACGGCTCTCCTCTCTACTAGATTTTGAATGTTTGCCCATAGGCATCACTCCTCTCTAATAATTGAAAGCCACCGTCTATCACTTTTCTACATATAAGAGTATATCAAATCCATATAATAAAAGCTATCTATAAAAGTCTGGCTCCTTCCATTGCGAAAAGAGCTGTTTTTTATTTTCAAATAGACTTTGAACGATGACAAAATATTCTTCTATTAGGTTATTTTTCATCCTTCAAGAAATTATTTTAAACATTTAAGTATCGTGTTATTCACAACTTGCTCAATGAAATTGTTCACCCAGAAACAAATGACATTCCCTCCCTAAAGCAAAAACGCAAGAATACTCTTGCGTTTTTACTACCTATTTATGGATAAGTTAATAAATAATTGAAGTTTGAAATCAACTTAGCATAAACATATTGAATTATTCACCAATCCTCTATATTATGAATTGTTCTTCCGTTTTCTTGATAAGACCAATCCAACTAATGTAAGAAGGCCTCCAACCTCTATTGCGACTTCAGACTTATTGTCACCAGTTTTAGGAAGTTCTTGTTCTTTTACATCCTCATAAACTACTGGAGTAAGCGAAGTGACTGATTTCACTGTTTGAACTTCTGGAGTCGGTGGGATAGGAGGTGTTACCGGTGGAACTGTTGGTGTTGGTGGGGTAGGAGGAGTCACTGGCGGAACAACAGGTGTTGGTGGAGTTGGTGGGGTTACTTTATTATTAAATTCTGTATCGGCCGGTAATTCAGTAATAGCAGTTAACACTCTTCCATCTTTCTTCACTTTGACTCCAACAGTAGCAATCATGTGGTCATACTCGATACCAGCTTCGGTACCTTTTACTTCTTCTACATGATAGATGTAAGTCCCTTCTTCACCATTTTTAAATGTAAGTGCTGAAAATTTAATCTTACCAGATGCATCATTCGCTACTGTTTCGATTACATTTCCTTTTTCATCCTTCAAAACAAAGCTAAATTCTCCAGCTTTCAACTCACGACCCTCTAATTTCTTAGTGAAGTTGAACTGTACTGTCACTGGCGCTACCGCATAGTTGTTAAACTCACTATCCGCTGGCATTACAACATTGGCTGTCAAGATACCAGTTGTTGCGTCTTTTGTGACCTTAACTGTCACTTCGGCGTTCATAGTATCGTAGTCAATATCTGTATCTGTTCCGGCTACTTCACGAACAGTGTAGGTATGTGTACCTTCTTTATCATATGAAATAGCGTCAAATTGGATCGTGCCGTCTGCCGCATTCTTCTTCGTTTGGAGAACTTGACCGTTTTCAAGCAACTCGAAGCTGAAAGCATCTGCCTCTAGGGCTTTGCCTTCAAGTTTCTTCGTGAACTTGAATTGAGCGCTGGTTGCTGCTGGGGTGAACGTATTATTGAACTCTGTATCTGTTGGAAGAGCTTTGGTCGCTGTAAGAGTATGACCATCTTTCGTGACAGTAACTGTTACCTCTGCCTTCATTGGGTCATAACTCATTCCGGATTCTGAACCTGCGACTTCTTCTACAGTGTACTTATGAATACCAACCTCATTATTCTTATATGTGAGCGCATCGAAGGCTACTTTACCTGAAGCATCATTGGTCTTCGTTTGGAGAACTTGACCGCTCGCATCTTTCAAGACAAAACTAAACTCTCCATCTTTTAGGGTACGTCCTGCCAAGACTTTACTAAAGTCAAATTGCGCTGTCACTGGGGCTACCGCATAGTTGTTAAAGGTCTTGTTATCTGTACCAGTTGCTTCGCCACCTGTTGAGGTCATCTCTGTTTTTGCTATTAATAGACCTGTTTCCTCATCTTTCGATACAGTTACTTTCACCGCAATCGTCATATCATCGTAGTCTACATCTGGCTTATCACCCTTCACCTCTTTTACTGTGTAGTTGAAAACACCAACATGATCAAATGATAAGTCACTGAAAGTAATTTTCCCATCAGCTTTGTTAGTAACAGTTTCATTAACATTGTTATCACCAGTCAGTGTAAAGCTGAAATCACCCACATTTAGATTACCATTTGAAAGGACTTTGTTAAATTCTAGGCCTACTTTTACTGGGGAAGGAGTGTAGGTGTTATTAAATTCGGTATCCGTTGGCATAATTGTATGAGCTATGTACGAATTACCATCTTCATCTACTGTGATACTCACTTCTGCTTTCATTGCATCGTAGTTAATACGTGCTTCCGTACCTGGCACTTCTTCAACCGTATAGTGATAAATACCAGCATGGTTAAATAACTGTGGAATGAAGGTAATATGTCCAAAACTATCATTCTTTTGTGTATCAACCACATTACCACTTTGATCAACTAGGTTAAATGTGAATTCACCAGCCTTTAACTTTCTTCCTTCAAGACGTTTTGTAAACGCTAAATCAACCCTTGCTGGTTGTTTTGCCTTTGAAGCTGAACCTGAACCACCTGCTTTAAATGCAAAAGTTGCTTGGTAACTTTGTTCTTCACCAGAGTTGTAAGTGATTTTGATATTATTACCGTGTTTTTCTTGTAACTCCTCATTGGTATCAGGTACATTTTTTAATCGCGTCATATAGCGAACATAAACAAGCTCATTCAATTGCGCTATCTTGAAAGAAAAACCAGTTGGGCTTTCTTTGATATTTTCCAATAATTGAATCGCATTACCTTTGGAAACCCATGGAGAAATTGACTGAACTCTTTCAGCTCTAAGAGCTTTACCGTTCCATAAATCTACATTATCTGAAGGAATAGATGTCGCATGTCCTAAACGCCACGTTTCTTTCGTTTTAGTATCAAATTCATCCAAAACAGGATCCCCATCTTGAACTAGGACTTGGTCATCTGGAAGTGTATCAATTAGTTGGTAATTTGTCAAAACTTGAGGAGCTACCAAACTACCTGAGTTTAGACGGATAGTCCATCTGATTAGTTCAGGATGACCAGTTACCGCTTCACCATATTTTGTTACCTTTGTTTTTTCTACCGGTACAGGAGCACTCTCCGGACCTACTGTTACTGTAATTTTTCGTCCACTAAAATTGAGTTCTGTTGGAACATTTGGTTTAACATATGATTTCCAACCGGTACTAAAGGTTAAGGTAAATTGTTTCGCATTTTTGTTTTTCTCATAGTAATCTGTAAAAGTAGTTATCACTTTATTACTGATAGAGTCTAGAAAAGCATTACCAATTACTTCACCACTAGGACCAGTTACATCATAATGCAAACTCGTAGGAATTCTAATTGCATCGGGAATATCGACAACGACTTTATCATTTTGTTTTATCTCTAATTCATCAGGTAGTTCCATATGAATGACTGTTTCTGCAGGAGCATATAGACTGTTCCCATTTGGAAAGTTTACTTCAACATTAGGATTTTTCACAGTAATTGTGTCACCTGTTTTTTCATAAGTTGTTGTACCACCTGATGAAGGCAATTCTCTTTTAGACCGTCTTGACCTAGTTGTAGGTTGTGATTCAGTTTTTTTCTCGCTAGCTACAGGCACAGAGCCTTCGGCACTGGCTTTTGAAGTTGAAGAAGCTGACTCAGCTGGTGCAACACTAGTGCTAGCTGGTGTTGCAACTTCATTTGATTGTTTTTCAGTCTTTTCCCCTTTAACCACATGTGCAGGGGCTTCGGCACTAGCTTGTGAAGTTGGAAGGGCTGATTCACTCGGCGTAACACTAGTGCTAGCTTGCGTTACAACTTCATTTGCTTCAAGACCAGATTCCTTGTGTCTCTCGCCTTGATTCTCTTGTGCGACAACTGAAGTTTGTGAATCTGTATTATTCTTCACTTCGTCCGCATAAACGTTTCCTTCCACAAATACCAGTGTTGATAACAACACAGAAGCAACCCCGATAGTGTACTTTCTAATAGAAAAACGTTCTTTAGAGTCGGAAAATATATTTTTCATGCTTTTTTCTTCCCAGTTAGTGTTAATATTTTTGTTTAAATTGTACCACATCCCGCTTTTGTAGGCAAATATTTAAATGTTTTTTCAATTATTTTCAACACGTGGAAAATTTATGAAAATATTACAAATATCTACAATTGACAAAGAGCCGCTTTTCATCACCCACTACAGTTGACAAAGAGCCTATATACTCTGCTATCCACCTCGGTTATAGTACATTTAAAATAAAAGTTCAATACTTTATTGCCACTTTTGTCAAAAAAGCTCCCCTAAAATCCTGCATTGTGGAATTTTAGTGAAACTTGTTTGAAAGTTACAATATTTATTTTCCAAATAGAAAAAAGGAAGGGCAAAATGTCCAACCTTTAATATATAGTTATCAAAACAGTTGATTGTTCAATGGCCTACCTTGAACCAGTAGATAGAGCTTGAGAAGCAAATTACTTAGATCCTCATTTTCTTTTTAGATCAGAAAAGGAGCTAATGGACGAACCGAGTATCTCATATCTACGATGACTCAAACAGTCCACTAGAAGAATTAATCCTTGCAGAAGCGAGGGATTTTCTTATAAAGAACTATCGATTCCGTGCATACTCGATCATATCATATGGGAGAGTATTGGCACTTTCTCTTAAGGAATAACTTTCTAATTCATTGACATTTTGTCGCATACGGCGTGCCTGCTTGGCGGTAATCAAGTGTTGCGCTTCATATTCAAAAATAATCTTACGCTCCAAATAATAGCCTCTCAACATTTCATCGATATTATTCGGTTTCACGCGATTAATAACCCGCTCCACAAAGGCTCCACTAGTAATAATGGCCGTCTCTCTCAGACGAGATTCTTGTAGAAAAGAGATCAAACTGCTCCTATAAACCCCTTTGAGGTCTTCCAAACTTTCGATGATGATTTCTGTATTGCCCAGATAAAGGGCCGCAATCTGGTCATAATCAATAGCCTCTAACTTGCTGTCTTCTCGGGTCAACCAGTTTCGCAAGCCAGACCCAAAAGTTAAGATCTCATGAACTAATAAACGCAAGAGACGGAAAGACACCAAGAGGTAATAGGTTAGACGATACGAAAGATTGCGATTGACACGTTGTTCCATATTGCGAAGGTAGCGTTGGTAGACACGGTAGCCCCGCTCTCGAATCTTCCCTTCTTCATAAGCCTGTTCCAAGCCGTCACTTTCAATACTCAAAATCAGGAGCTTCAACTGTTCCCAGTCCTTTTGAATGAGCCTGTTTTCTTGGCCTAGAATCAAGTTTTCTATGCGACCATGGTAGTTATCAATCGCCGCATACAAGGGGCCCTTGTGCTTACTATTCTTTAGATCTGCTTCTAATTCCATGGCAACATCATTTAAAATCGCGATCTGCATCAGGTAGTCATTGGTTTCTTCCTTGTCTTCTGATAATTTTGGAAGTACCACTAAGCCTGCAATAAAGCTAACAAGGGTAACTCCTGCCACCAAAAAGAGTAGGATAGGGTATTCTTTTTCGATCTTGGTTGGAATCAAAAGAATCGTCGCAATCGAAACCGTTCCCTTCACACCCGAAAAGGTCAGCAATAAGGCATCCTTTAGATAATTTCTCAACGATTTTTTTAGTCGAACCGTTCGGAACCAATAAAAGAGGTAAACCATGACAAAACGAATCAAAAAGAGCAAGGCTGTCAAAAGAAAGACAGAAAGAACTAAAAGAAGATTATTGTAAATGGGACTACTTAAGATGGGCTTGGCGATCATTTCCAATTCCATTCCTAAGATGACAAAGACCGACCCATTTAAGATAAAGTTGACCGTATTCCAGACAGTATGACTCACAGTGTCTACCCGCGCTTCAAGGAGGGTAATGTGCTTAAAGCGACTGGCTTTTAGGATCCCTGACACAACTACTGCAATGATACCAGAGACATGGAGTTCTTCTGCTAAGAAGAAGGTCAACAGAGGGAGGCTCAGTTCTAATAACAATTCGCTGGCAATATCACTGGCGCGAACACTCAAGAGCAAGGTTTGCAACCAACGGTTCACAAAGGCCGTCAAGATCCCCACCGCAAATCCTCCAATAATGGAGATTCCTAAGGAAATCCCTGCCTCTCCAAGGGAGAAACTTCCGGTCGCAAGGGCTGCCAAGGCCACTCGAAAGGCAACTAGACCTGAGGCATCATTTAGTAACCCTTCGCCTTTTAAGATATTCGAAACCCGCTTTGGAAAGCTAAAGCGCTCAGACAGGGAGGCAAAGGCTACTAAGTCGGTAGGCCCAAGGGCTGCCCCAACTGCCATACAGGCTGCTAAAGGAAGGCTCAGCCACAAGGAGTGAGCTGCCCAGCCCAAACTAATGGTTAAGATAAAAATCACTGGAAAAATCAAATAGAGGATGACCCGCCAGTGCTTTAAGACGGAAGTAATATCTGCTTCTTCTGCTTCTCGAAATAAGAGAGGGCCAATGACCAAGGCCAGAAAAAGCTCGGTATCCAGATGAAAATTTTCTTCTGGCACAAAGAGGGCCCAACCAATCCCTAGTAAAATTTGAATCAAGGGCAGAGGAAGGCTTGGCACAAGTTTATTCGTGGCATTTGAGACGATCAAAATCATCGAAAAGATCACTGCATAAAGGAGTAGTTCCATATCACTCCCTCCCTAACGTTCTTGGCAGCAGGTCTCAAATTGCTGTTTTAACTCCGCAATCTTTTGGTCTGTCTTGGTTACATCCTTGTGCTCAATCTTCTTTTGGCACCGTTCCATCTCAAGCGAAACCAATTTCTTTTTTATTTTGAGCATCTTTTTGGTCATATGGGCTTCATCATAAAAACCTATTGCACGCTCGTGGATGGTTGATTCGACAAAATGATGTCTCAATCCTTCGATTTTATTCTTTAAATATTCTTTATCCATGACGGTAGCTTTCTAATTTTTCGATCATGACCAAAAACGGTGGCTGATTCACTTGATTCAGTGTCCGGTAGATGGTCGCTGTATAGTCTTTTTGAGGGAGCTGACTGACAAAGTCCAGCACTGCATCACGCTCGATGTCTCCTCCCTCATGACCATAATAGATCATAATAGCCATTCGCCCACCTTTTTCTAGGCGAGCACAGATTTTTTCCATCGCTTCAATAGTGGTAGCTGGAAGAGTAATGACCGATTTATCTGCAGACGGCAGATAACCCAGATTAAAAATAGCTGCTTTGAGGGTCTCCACATATTGGTCCACATGCTGGTGGCCATCCAAAATCAACCGGACATGCTGAAGTCCCAACTTCTCCAATCTTTCTTGAGTATTTACAAGTGCCTGCTCTTGGATATCAAAGGCATAGACCTGGCCTGCTAGTTGGGCTAAAAAGGCCGTATCATGTCCATTTCCCATGGTCGCATCCACCACCACATCTTCTTTGGTGATGACTTCTGCTAAAAATTGATGGGCCATTTCAAGTGGTCGAAGCATCAGCAGTCTCCTTTTCTTCTAGCTTACATCCTTGGGTACTTCCACGCCGACGCATTTCAGTTTCAATAGCGTTTAGGACTTCCCATTTGTTGAGGCTCCACATAGGGCCAATCAACATATCCCGTGGCGCGTCTCCTGTAATCCGGTGGATGACGATGTGTTTGGGGATGATTTCCAACTGGTCACAGATGACCTTGACATACTCCTCCTGGCTCATGAGTTGAAGTCGTCCTTCATGATAGTCCCGTTGCATCCGTGTATTGGTCATCAAATGCAAGAGGTGCAACTTAATTCCATCAATTTCATTATCAGTCACACAACGGCGAACATTTTCCACCATCATCTCATGCGTCTCCCCAGGAAGGCCATTGATCAAATGGGAGACGATCTCTGCCTTAGGCACCTGTTTGCGAATACGCTTGACTGTTTCAACATAAAGGTCATAACTATGGGCCCGATTGATCAATTCAGAAGTCGCTTCATAAGTCGTTTGAAGACCCAACTCAATCGTCACATGCATGCGCTCTGTCAGCTCTGCTAGGTAGGCCAAGGTCTCATCTGGTAAACAATCCGGACGCGTACCAATGTTGATTCCTACCACTCCTGGTTCATTGATGGCCTGTTCATACCGCTCTCGAATGACTTCCACTTTCTCGTGGGTATTGGTGAAATTTTGAAAATAGACCAGGTACTTCTTCACATCTGGCCATTTCCGATGCATAAAATCAATCTCTTTGTAAAACTGTTCTCGAATCGGAGCTTCTGGGGCCACAATGGCATCTCCTGAACCCGAGACCGTACAAAAAGTACAGCCACCGTGGGCGACTGTTCCGTCTCGATTGGGACAATCAAAGCCTGCATCAATAGGGACTTTAAAGGTCTTTTCTCCAAATAAGGTTCGATAATAATCATTCAAGGTATTGTAGGATTTCATACCCTTCATTATAGCAAAAAAAGAGTCGAACTCAAAACGCGAGTTCAACTCCTAGTTGTTAGATGCTTATTTTTGCTTGCCTGTAAAGCGCCATTGAAATCGCAAGCGATCATACAAGGGATACTCAAACTGTAAGACAGCAAGGCCCAAAATCATACTGCCGAGAACGTCTGATGGGTAGTGGACCCCGACATAAACGCGAGAAACCACAATGGTCACGATTCCCAGAACCAGCAAGCCTTGAAGGCAATAGCGGGCTGTTTTATTTTTTACATGTTGGCCGATTATGATGATCAAACTTCCCAAAACAAGGCTAGACGCCAGTGAATGACCACTCGGGAAAGAAAAGCCCTTTTCCTCTACTAGATGAAGAATACTTGGTCTCGGTCTCTGGTAGATATTCTTTAGAAGAAGAACCAAAAGACCAGTCAATACCAGATTGCTCCCAAGAAAAAGAGCTTCACTGTACCATTTCTTATAGGCAAAGACCGCTAGCAAAAGACCCACCCAGATGACAATGATCTTGGTATCCATGACGTGGGTCGCCTTAGTAAAGAAAGCCGTCAGTGTTGCAGGCAGATCGCCTCGAATAGCAGATTGAATCGTGCTATCAAAACCTGTTAATTGTTGCGGGTAAAAGCGAATCACATACCCAAGAATGACAAAAATGAGAAGGGCGAAGCTTGCCTTCGCCCAATGTTGTTGTTTATTTTTCATATTTTTTCAAAATCGGTTGCAATAAGGTATAGATCAACCCAAATGCGACGGCCCAAATCACCCCTTCGATCAGGTTAAACGGTGCAACCATTGCGACTAAATAGTGGACAAGCCCTAGTGTTTTCGAAATATCATAGTTCATAAAGCGAGCATACAAAGGGATTGCATAGACATAGTTCAACAATACCATCGTGATACTCAAGCTGATCGTTCCAACAATCGTTGCCAGGACAAATCGACCATGGGTCCGTTCCTTGTTCCAAATCCATGCAAAAGCAAGGACAAAAACAAGAACTGCAATGATATTGATTGGTAATCCGATCAAGGTTTCAAGCCCTTTATTATTAAGGGCTAATTTAAGAACAGATCGGATTAAGGTTACCCAAACGGCACTTTTAAAATCCAATAGGACCAAGGCCAACAAAATGGCGATGATACTCAAATCAATTTTGAAGAAATCTATCAAGAAAGAAAATTGATAGAACATCAAAATAAAAGATAAAGCGGATAAAACAGCCACTAGGGTCAGTTTACGTGTATTTGTCATAACAGGTTCCTCCAATTTTTTAAAAATTAGAGAAGCTGGAAAGACGTCTACTCCATCATTCTACTCTAAACTATTTAAACAAAGCTTAAACTAGAAACCATTCTAGTTACTTTAGCTGGTCTCCATCGAAACATGCCGTTAGTCAATCTTAGACTCCAACGTACTATTCCCATGCATCAGCTCTAAACAGATCAGAATAGCTGACAATCTATTCGTCTCTCGTCTTCTCCCATCCAGACTATACTGTCGGTTGTGGAGTCACACCACATCAGCTTGCGCTCGCGGACTTCTTTTAGAGTATGGAAAAGAACATTTCCTCGTAAAAGTCACCGCCGGTCGGGAATTACACCCTGCCCTGAAGACCCTTTTATGATAACAAAAAAAACTTGCCTAGGCAAGTTTTTGTAACGTCATGGATTACATCGTTCGGGTTTTAATTTTTCGTTCTTATTTGAGCTTGTCGTGCTCATAACGATGGCTCAACTCCAGCCCCTTAAAACCTTGCTGGCGGAGTGCCTCATAGACAATCATACAGACGGTATTGGAGACATTTAAACTACGGACATGCTCATCATTCATCGGAATGCGAATGGCCTTCTCTTCGTGCTGGCGCATAAATTCTTCCGGCAATCCTTTATCCTCGCGTCCAAACAAGAAATAATGGGACTTCCCATCCTGATAAGAAACGTCCGAATAGGTCTGATTTGCAAACTTGGACACTAGGTGCACCTGACCGTCGCGCGCAACTTCCATAAACTCTTCTAGACTATCATAAAAGCGGACATCCAGCTTGTCCCAATAATCGAGTCCTGCTCGCTTCATTTTGCGATCATCGATCGGAAAAGCCATGGGGCGAATGATATGCAAGGGGGAATTGGTTGCCGCACAAGTCCGTGCAATATTTCCCGTATTTTGTGGAATCTGAGGTTGGAACAAGACGATGTGGTTTTGAGCAGCTGACTCTTGGTAGTCCAGTTCTTCAATATTCATACTCGATCTCTTTCTGATAAAAAAATAGCCACACTGCCCGGAGTCAAGCTCAGCAAACAGCGTGGTTACAGCTTCATTAACTTAACTCACAACAGGTTTGAGGTAAATCAACGAAGGTACTTTCTAAGTATAACACTTTTGAAGCTCCTGTCAATAGTTTTTTTAGATTTTTTTAAGAAACTTTACCAAAGTTTTCGATCCCTCCTAGTTCTACTCTTTTGACGATTATTCCTACTTGTTCTTAGCTTCTCAAAATTCCGCCAGAAAATCCTTAAAAAAGATGAATTTTTCTTGAAAATAGAGTATGATAGAAGCATACTCTGGAGGTATTCTATGAAAATTATTGTTGTTGGTGGAGGAAAGGTCGGAACGGCCCTTTGTCGTTCTCTCGTTGCTGAAAATCACGATGTTATTTTGATCGAAAAAGACGAATCCGTTCTTAACCATATTACCAAACGGTTTGATATCATTGGAATTTTAGGAAATGGGGCAAACTTCAAGATCTTGGAGCAAGCGGATGTTGAAAACTGTGATATCTTCATTTCCATGACCGAGTACGATGAAGTGAATATGGTTTCTGCTGTTTTGGCTAAAAAAATGGGAGCCAAAGAGACCATCGTTCGGGTACGGAATCCGGAATATTCCAATTCCTACTTCAAGGAAAAAAATATCTTGGGCTTCTCCCTAGTTGTCAATCCGGAATTGCTGACAGCTCGTTATATTGCCAATATCATTGACTTCCCAAATGCCCTTTCTGTGGAACATTTTGCCAATGGTCGGGTAGCCTTGATGGAATTTAAGATCAAGCCAGATAGCAATCTCTGCAATATGAGTCTATCCCAATTCCGAAAGAAATACGGAAATGTCATTGTTTGTGCGATCGAGCGTGGCAACGAACTCACCATTCCAAACGGAGATTTTGTCTTGCAACCTCAAGACAAGATTTTCGTAACAGGTAACCGAATCGAGGTCGTTCTCTTCCACAACAATGTTCGCCCTCAGGTCATCAAGAGCATGATGATCATTGGTGCTGGAAAAATTGCCTACTACCTACTCAATATTCTTCAAGATGTGCGTCGCAAGATCGATCTCAAGGTTTTAGAAGTCAATCGTGAACGGGCGGAATTCTTTAGTCAGGAATTTCCTGATCTCTATGTCGTCCATGGAGACGGAACTGCCAAAGACATTCTTTTAGAAGAGAGTGCCAATAACTTCGATGCTGTGGCTACTTTGACAGGGGTCGATGAAGAAAACATCATCACTTCTATGTTCTTGGATTCTGTTGGCGTCAAAAAGAACATTACCAAGGTCAACCGAACCAGTCTGTTGGAGATCATTGGCGATCAAGATATGACCAGTATCGTTACGCCAAAACGCATCGCCGTAGACACCATTATGCACTTTATTCGTGGACGCTACAATGCACAGTTCTCAAACCTAGAAGCTTTGCACCATGTCGCAAACGGCCGGATTGAAACCTTGCAGTTCCAAATTAAGGAAGACAATAAACTAACCCAATATCCCCTCTCTGAATTAAAATTGAAAAAAGGCGTCTTAATCGCTGCAATCATTCGAGATGGTAAGGCTATTTTCCCTAATGGAGATGACCGTTTGATGGTAGGAGATCGGATTATCGTAACCACCTTGATTCAAAATGTCACTAAAATCTATGATTTACTTGAGAGGTAAGCCTGATGAATAGAAGCATGATTCGTTACCTCTTGTCCAAGCTCCTCTTAATCGAGGCTGGTCTCCTGATCGTTCCCTTAGTGGTTGCTGCAATCTATCAGGAACCTGCCAAGGTCTTTGTCTCTATTGGGGCAACCATGGCCATCTTACTTGGGCTGGGGCTACTTGGTAGTTTTCACAAACCAAAGGACTTTCACATCTATGCTAAAGAAGGAGTTTTGATTGTAGCACTCTGTTGGATCCTCTGGTCCTTCTTTGGTGCCCTTCCCTTTGTCTTTTCGGGACAAATCCCCAACATTATCGATGCCTTCTTTGAAGTCAGCTCTGGCTTTACAACAACAGGGGCAACGATATTAGATGATGTGGGTGTCCTCACCCACTCTCTCCTCTTTTGGCGCAGTTTCACCCACTTGATTGGAGGGATGGGAGTATTGGTCTTTGCCCTTGCCATTATGGACAATAACAAGAACAGCCACCTCGAAGTCATGAAGGCCGAAGTTCCTGGTCCAGTTTTTGGGAAGGTCGTTTCCAAATTAAAAAACACAGCTCAAATCCTCTACTTCTTGTACTTGGGCTTGTTCTTCCTCTTTGTGGTTCTTTATTTCCTTGCCGGCATGCCCCTTTATGATAGTTTTGTCATCGCCATGGGGACGGCTGGAACCGGGGGCTTTACCGTTTTTAACGACGGAATTGCCCACTACAATAGTAGTTTAATCACCTATTTGGTTAGTATCGGGGTTTTAGTCTTCGGGGTTAACTTTAACCTCTACTACTTCCTCATGATCCGAAAATTCAAAGCCTTCTTTAAAGATGAGGAATTGCGGACCTATATCACCATCGTTCTCGTGTCTAGTGTCTTGATCGCTTACAATGTCCTTCATCTCTATGCCAATGTCGCTAAGAGTTTTGAAATTTCCTTCTTCCAAGTTTCCAATATCATCACCACCACTGGTTTTGGTTATGGAACGACGGAAAAATGGCCTCTCTTTTCTCAGTTCATCCTCTTGATGCTGATGGTCATCGGTGGTTCTGCTGGATCGACAGCTGGGGGGCTAAAAGTCATTCGGTGCTTGACCTTATGGCGAATCGCAAAAAATCAGGTTCTTTCGACCTTGTCTCCGAATCGCGTTCTGACCTTGCATGTCAATGATACGGTATTGGATAAGGATACACAGCATCAGATCCTCAAGTACTTTACAATATACAGTTTTATCACGATCGGCTTGCTCTTTGTAGTCAGTCTAGATAATAATAACTTCATGACGGTTGTCAGCGCTGTCTTTAGTTGTTTCAACAACATTGGACCTATGATTGGAACAGGTCAAACCTTCTCCATCTTTAGTCCGATTTCAAAACTGTTACTTTCCTTAGCCATGATTGCCGGACGGCTTGAAATCTATCCAATGATTCTTCTCTTCCTTCCTAAAACATGGTCTAAACGCTGATAGACAACTCTAGTACAAAATCAACGAGAGTGGGACAGAAATCGGTAATTCGTTAGAATTCGATTTCGTTGTCCCACCTCCGCACAGTTGAGTAGGGCTGTAAAAGCTGATGAAATCAGCGTAGTAGAGCCCACTCAACCACTGCGTCTTGCTCGACAATCCAAAAATAATTGAGAGGCTAGGACTTTTGTCCCAGCCTCGTTTCTGTTTATTTGCGATCGGTCTATTTTGATTCTTCATTTCGCTTCAGACTAAAATGGTCAGGCAAGGGGTCTGGTCCTGCTTTGGTTCCAGGATGGCAACGTAGAATCCTTGCAATCCCCATCAAGACACCTTTCACACCAAAACGTTCAATCGCTTGGATCATATAATTGGAACAGGTCGGTTGAAAGCGACAAGAAGGCGGAAATAAGGGAGAGATCCATTTTTGATAGCCTCTGACCAGCGCAATCAGGATTATTTTCATGCTTTTTTAGATTTAGTTACTGCTAGATTGTGCAGCTGGCTGATTTCTTTTTTATTCAAGCGACGATATTCACCCGGACGTAGTCCTGAGACGTCCAAATTCCCAAACTGGGTCCGGGAGAGTTTATCCACTAAAAGTCCCACAGCTTCAAACATCTTTTTAACCTGGTGGTTACGCCCTTCATGAATGGTCAACTGAACCACTGAACGATTCTTTTCGACATCCACTTTTAAGATCTCGTAAGTCGCTGGCTTAGTTTTCTTTCCATCAATGGTCACCCCTCGCGTCAAGGGACGTAAGTTTTCCTTATTGGCAATCCCTTTGACACGCGCCACATAGACCTTATCAATTTCATTTCGAGGGTGAATCATCTCATCTGTAAAATCACCATCATTGGTCAAAATCAAGACACCAGACGTATCCCAGTCCAAACGTCCCACTGGGTAGATACGCTCTGGTACTTGAGATAAAAGGTCAACGACTGTTGTCCGTCCTTTATCATCCGATACACTAGAGATGACGCCTCGTGGCTTATTTAAAAGATAGTAGACCTTTTCTTCGTTATAGATTGGAGTCCCTTCTACTTCAACCTGATCACCGGTTTTAATGATAGTCGCTAATTCACGCACAACTTGGCCATTGACCGTCACCAAGCCTTGCTTGATCAGTTCTTCGGCCTTGCGACGACTAGCCACGCCTGCATGGGCAATATATTTGTTAATTCTCATCTAGTTCCTCTGTTCTCTCTGAAAATAATTGACCTTCTTCTGGATCAATGTCCACTTCCTCAACCTTTGGCAATTCCTCCAAATGATTGATCCCCATATAATCCAAAAAATACTCCGTCGTGACATACAAATTAGGACGCCCAAGGACTTCTTTTTTTCCATCTTCGCGGATCAGATCAAATGACAGTAGTTTGGTAATAGCTCCACTGGAATTGACACCTCGAATATCATCGACCTCCACGCGGGTGATCGGTTGCTTATAAGCAATGATTGACAAGGTTTCAAGGGCAGCCCGAGACAAGCTCTGGTTCATGGGCGTTCTAGAATAGTCTCGTAAAACTGAAGCATAGTCTGCCTTTGTCACCAATTTATAACGGGAAGCTGTCTCCATCAAACATAGACTGGTATCGGTGTCCTCCTGGTATTTTTGGGCCAATTTTTCTAAACTTTGCACCACACCTGTTGAGGGTAAAGAGAGAAGATCTGCGATTTGTCTGGCAGTAATTCCCTCTTCACCCGCTACAAATAAGAGTGCTTCAATTTCAGCTAATTTGCTCATGTTCAATCCTATTTAAGTAAATTTCTCCAAAAGCCGTATCCTGTACCACTGTGACCTCTTGAATTTTGATTAATTCAAGGGTTGCAAGAAATAGGGTAATGACCTCTTGGAGATCCGCTGCTTCTAGAAACAAGTCCTGCAAGAGAACTTGTGAACGATCGTGGAATCGGTGACGCAGCTGGTCCATCAGATCCTCAATCTTGTATTCATCCTTTACAATGGTTGTATGGTTCTGGCGGAATTCTTCTTTTTTCTTGGTCAATAGTTTTGAGAAAGCCAAGAAGAGATCCACCGTGGTGCGATCATGAAGTAATTCGGTATCGTCATAGACCAATTCCATCTTTGGTTTCGAATAATAGAGGGCGCGCTCCTCGTGCTGTGAGGCCATCAACTCTCCTAATTGCTTGTAAGTACGGTACTCTTCCAATTGAGAAAGGAGGTCCTGCTCTAGATCCTCTGCTTCATCCATCTCCTCTGCGACCTTAGGAAGAAGTCTTCGACTCTTGATCAGGGTTAGTTGACTAGCCATCAGCATGTATTCCCCTGCTACCTCTAGTTTCATAGCCTGGAGAGTCGCCAGATAAGCCAGGTACTGTTCAATCACCTCAATCAAGGGGACCTCATAGATATCCATCTGGTATTTAGAGACCAAGTGGAGCAAGAGGTCCAAAGGCCCTTCAAAATCTTTTATTTTAATATCCATTATTTATATTTTTCTAATGTCACCATGGTTTTTAGGCCCAATTCACGCGCAATACTAAAGAGATCCACACCGAGTTCACGTTGTTTCAAAATATACTGCTCACGAATTGATTGTGCCGAAAGGTCTTGGTTGCCTTTTTCGATCAAGAAGGCTTCTAACTGTCGGAATCCCCACTGACGAGAGTATGATTTTCCTTTATTATCAAAGAGATAGACACCATCAAGGAAGAGCTGCAACTCATCCAGTAAAGGCTCTGGAACTTTTAAAACCCGTTTTTGGCCATCTTTGCCCACTCGAATGACATGAAAGTCCAGCTGAATATCTTCGACCTTGACTTGGAGGATCTCACTTGGCAATAAGCCCATCTCCAGAATCAATAAGGCCATCAAGCGTCCCTGTGGATTGATTGATTCTTCCCAAAAATGGGTCAGATCTAACAATTCACGATCATGGGTCTTGGCCGGTTGAATTTTAGGCAAGACCAAACGATGGTATTCAGAAATAAAGCGTTCTTGATACAAATAATATAAAAATTGGTTAACAGCGGATAATTTTCGTTTTTGAACCGCCGGTTTAAAATCTTTAATCGAAGCTTGGTAAATTCTCAAATTCGTCGGCGTCACTTTTCCATGAATTGATTCAATAAATTGGTCCAAATCATAGAAATAGGCTGACTGAGAATTTTCACTTAGTTCTTTTTGATCAATAAAACTTGCAATAAATTCTTTCATTTTGGAATCATCTCGTATTCATTTGAAAAATTATGCATTAGCGAATTGATGGCCTTGAGAATCGATTTCCGCGTAATAATCCCCTGGAAATAACCTTCTTCATCCACCACTGATAAGAAGGAGTCATCCACCAACTTGTGAAGGACTTCTGTCAAATTGAAGTCTAAGCCGATGACCCCGACCTCCTTCTTTGCAACGTCTACGATATCCATCGAAGCAAAAGTCTCCTCAGGAATCTCGTGTTTCAATTGATAAGATAGAATATCCGTTAGGGAGATCGTCCCCACAAACTTGCGTTCATCCGTCACTACCGGAATGCGACTATAGCTAATCTGGCTTAACAGCAAGACCGCATGGTCTACATTGTGGGTATCAATCAAGACCGCTAAATTTTTGGCAGGAGTTAAGAACGTCTCTTCCTGCGCCAGCAAGAAACGTTCAAATTCCTTTGCTATCATCTGCTAAACTCCTTTGTCAATTCAGGGTACAACTCATGATCTCGCGTATAATACTCTACCTTGAAGTTCGAATCGGTAATCTCTATCTTGGCATACAAACACTCTCGAATCAAACCACGAGGTTGGCTAACAGATCCAGGATTCACAAAGAGGGTTCTTCCTTCCTTCCAAGCATCTGGGATATGAAGGTGGCCGTATAGACAGATATCTGCTTCCTCCTCTTGGGCCCACAGATCCAATTTTTGAAAACTAAAATTGATCTGGAAGAGATGTCCGTGGGTCTGGATGATCCGTGTTGGCCCTAGTTGGGTCACCAAGCGTTCCGGATAGCCATCATAAAAATCCATATTTCCTTGGACAACGTGGATCCCTTCCCAGACAGGATCGTCACTTTTTAGCTCAGAATCCCCATTGTGAAAGATCCCATCGACCTGGTCTAGGTATTTTTCTTTAATAGCTTCAACAATGGAGCGGTCTCCATGCGAGTCACTCATAACGATGATTGTTTGCTTTGCCATGATGGAAATACCTCCAATAACTTTTTAACAGCTAAAGCACGATGTGATTGTGTATTTTTTTCTTCTAGCGTTAATTCAGCAGCAGCACGGCCCGTTTCCCCAACTAAGAAGAGAGGGTCATAGCCAAAGCCGTGTTCCCCTTTTGGCTCAAAATTAATATACCCTGGCCAATCTGCTTCCACCACTAGGCTTTCCTTGCCTGGTCTTGCAACCACCAAGGTCGTATGGAACTGAGCTGAACGATCTTTCAATTCAAAAACCATGGCCAATTCGTGCAACAATTTCGCATTGTTTTCCGCATCTGTCGCACCAACTCCCGCAAAGCGAGCTGACCAAACTCCTGGTAAGCCTCCCAAGATATCCACCTTCAAACCTGAATCATCCGCTAAGACTGTTTTCCCAGTTAGCTCTGCAATCGTTTCAGCTTTTAGGCGGGCATTCTCTTCAAAGGTCATCCCTGTTTCTTCGACTTCTGGAAGCTCTGGGTATTGATTGAGATTTTCCACTTCAAAGCCCAGCTTTTCAAACATATTACGGAATTCTTTGGTTTTTCCCTCATTTCGAGTTGCAATGAGAATCGTATCTTTGACCTTGTCTTGACCCAAGAAGGCTTCCAAATCCACCCCATCACTTGGCAAATGCAAATAGAGCAATTTCCCTTTTTCAACCAAGAGCAAGGCCCCTTGACGCTGTACGACCTCAAAAGCTCTTCCCTTGACTTCATTCAAAATTTCGATCAAAAAGGTCAGAAAACGAAAGGCTGAACCATAGCGCATCACCGATAGATTGAGAGGGAATCCTTCAGGATCCTTGGCAAAGAGAAGTTCCAGCTGATCTAACAGAGTGGAAGCTTCCGCAGGCACTTGACTAAATTGGTTGTAGTCTGCATCTTCTCCCCATTGGGCAATATACCAATCTTGGGGATCTTTGTATTCAAATAGTTTGTCACTCATAAATTTACATGCTCCACATTCACTGAACGTTCTAGCCATTTTTCGGCAATCGCTGCAAAGCTATTGGCATTTGCAGTGGTATAAAAGCGGTGGGTCTGCTCTAAGAGTTCGCGACTCTTATTGAGCTCAAAATAGTTTAATAAGACGGAAATATCCCGAACACACTCTGCCCCACTATCAATCAATTTGACATTCGGTCCCATAACATTTTGAATGATCGGTTTTAAAAGGGGATAATGGGTGCATCCCAAGACTAAGGTATCAACCTTTCCAACTAGTGGTTTTAGGGTTTCGTAAACCACCTTTTTGGTCACACTGGATGCCAACTCGTTTGATTCTACTAAAGGAACAAACTTGGGACAAGCTAAACTGCTGACTTCCATGTCTGGTGCCAGACTTTGAATCTTCTCTTTATAAATTCCAGAAGAAACCGTCATCGGTGTCCCAATGACCCCAATTTTTTGATGGGTCGTCGATTTAATGGCTGCAGAAGCTCCGGGTAAAATCACTCCTAAAACGGGAATATCAAGTTTCTCCTTAACTTCTTCCCAAACAACTGCCGTCGCTGTATTACAGGCTAAGACAATCATCTTGACATTTTTGGTCAGAAGGAAGTTCACCATCTGCCAAGTATACTCGCGAATTTGGTCTGCTGGTCTAGGACCATAAGGTGCACGCGCTGAATCTCCAATATAGACGACATCTTCGTGAGGAAGCTGACGGAGCAATTCGCGGACAACAGTCAGGCCCCCTACTCCAGAATCTAAAAAACCAATCGGTCGGTTATCCATATCTCTTCCTTCCAAAAGGAGGGACTAAGAAATTCCTCCAAGCCCCTCTCATTTATTATCGTGAGATTGCCCCACTCTTATTTTTTCTTGTTTTTCGCCATTGCTGATTTTTGTTGGTTCACAATTTGGCGATAGACTTGTTGAACTTTTGCTTCGCTTGGACGTTGGCCGCTCGCACCTAAAAGCGTACGAACTGCTTCAACATTCAAACGTGGGTTTGATGCAAATTCTTTTTCAAATTGACGACGAAGCAAGAACATTCCTGCAACCATCCCACCAAAGAAAGCTAAAATAATCAACAAAATTCCTAAAAAGAGATTCATACAATTTTCTCCGATCCATTATTTTTACATAACTATCATTATATCAGACAATCACTTATTTTTCAATGTCAAAGCCGTAGAGTGTCGCAAGATAATCTTCTGGTTTTTCTGCTCGACGAATCAAACGGGCCTGCCCATCTTCTTGAAGCAGAACTTCTGCAGAACGCAACTTGGCATTGTACTGATACCCCATTGAAAATCCATGGGCTCCAGTGTCATGGATCACGAGCAAATCTCCAATCTCCGTCACGGGTAGTTCTCGTTGTTTAGCAAATTTATCGTTATTTTCACAGAGACTTCCCACGACATCGACCACTTCAGTCATTCCCTCTGGACGATCCATATTGGTAATATGGTGATAAGCACCGTACATAGCCGGTCTAAGAAGGTTCACAGCTGAAGCATCAACCCCGACATAAGTCCGGTAAGTTTTCTTTTTATGCGTCACTCTGGTTACCAAGAGGCCGTGTGAAGCCAGCATAAAGCGACCAAGCTCGGTATAGATTTTCACATGACCAAGTCCTGCCGGTTTGAGAATTTCATCAAAAACACGATGCACGCCCTCCCCAATAATGGCAATATCATTTGGTTCTTGTTCTGGTTTGTAATTGACCCCAACTCCACCAGAAAGGTTGATGAAGCCCAAGTAGACACCTGTTTTCTCGACGACTTCTACTGCCAATTCAAAAAGTTGACGCGCTAGCTCTGGATAGTAGTCGTTGGATACTGTATTAGAAGCCAATAAAGCGTGAATCCCAAACTCTTCCACACCTAGTTCTTTCAACTCGATAAAGGCTTGGATCAATTGCTCCTTGGTCATGCCAAACTTAGCTTCTTCAGGATTGTCCATAATATCGGTTCCCAGTTCAAAAACTCCACCAGGATTATAGCGGCAAGAAATGACCTTGGGGATGCTAGTCACAGACTTCAAGAAAGCAATGTCTTCATAGGCATCCAGATTGATAGTTGCCCCTAATTCTCTAGCATAGACAAATTCATCAGCTGGCGTGTTGTTAGAAGAAAACATGATTTCTTTTCCACTAAAGCCTAGTTTATCCGCCATTAACAATTCCACATAGCTGGCAGTGTCGACTCCACAGCCCTCTTCTTGCAAAATTTTTAGGATCGATGGATTAGGAGTCGCCTTGATGGCAAAGTATTCCTTAAATCCTTCATTCCAAGCAAAAGCTTGATGGAGGGCACGAGCCGTTTCACGAATTCCTGCTTCATCATAGAGATGGAAAGGGGTAGGGAATTCTTGGGTCAGACTTTCTAATTGTTCACGGGTTACAAAAGGTGTTTTCATGAGCTCTCATTTCTATTCTTTAGTCACTATTAGTATAGCACAAGTCGGAAGACAAAAAAAGCCGAGGCAACTGCCCCAGCTCAATCTCTCTTTGATTAGTCGTTTCTTCCGAAGATACGAAGAAGGCTGATAAAGAGGTTGATAAAGTCAAGATAAAGTTCCAAAGCCATCGCTACTGCCCAGCCTGTAGCAGGTTGACCATTTGTTTGATCATAGACATAGCGAATCTTTTGGTTATCCCAAGCTGTCAATCCTGCAAAGAGGAAGACAGAGATAATACTCAAGATATAGTCCATTCCAGAACTTCTCAAGAACATGTTCACAACAGAAGCGATGATCACACCGATCAAGACTCCCATCAAGGCACGTCCCATACCAGACAGGTCTTTTTTCACGACGCGTCCGATAGCTCCCATGACAATAAACATCAAGGCACTGACCAAGAAAGCCTTATAGACAGTCGCTTGCATGTAGCGAGCAATGATAAAGCTCAAGGTAAAGCCATTCAAAGCTGAGTAGATCAAGAAGATCGGAAGAGCAGACGGGCTATTTTTAACAGCCTTCCCACTTGCAACAAAGACCAAGATCAATTCTACAACCACTGCTGCGTAGTAAACCATTGGTGCTGTTGTTAAGATTTGAACGAAGAAGTCTTGAAAGACTGTCATCATAAGACCAGACACAAGGGCTGAAATCCCTACACCGATCCCCACTAAGGAATAGATTTTGTTATAAAAAGCATTCAATCCACTTTGTTCTTGGATTACTGAATCATTATACATATAAACAAGTTCCTTTCAAATTTGTTTACTACGATTTTAACATTTTTCGATGAAAAAATCTCCTTTTGGCCATCTTTTTACGCCAAGGTTCTGAAGCTTCCTTAACAGCCCAGTATTTATCCACCATCGTCACCACGAAGGATTCTTTGTAGCGAGGCGGAGCAAGGGTAGCCCCCCACATGTGTTTAATGATGATATCTTCTTCCTTGGCATTGAGATCTGTAATCTTTCGCGCATTTCTCACGGCAATGCGTGGATGGATCCAGGCGTGACTCTTGGTAAACTTAGTCTCGCGCCAATCATAGTAAAAGAGGTCATGTAAGAGCCCGCCCCGAGCCGTACTTTTGGCATCCCAGCCAAATTTTTTTGCCAATTTATAACTAGTATAGCTAACATGAATGGAATGCTCCAAACGATTGGAATGAATATGGTGGGGAATGTCGGCTAATTTTTGAACCTTAGGATGCTGGATTAGATGGCCCACATAGGCCATGTATTCTTTGTCACGATGATATTGCATAAGATAACCACCTTTCGTTGATCGGCTCTCCCAATAAGACCTCCATCAACTTCTTCTTACAGGTTAAGTATACTTCTTTTTCTCAAAATTTCCTTAAAGAAAACATCAAAATTCCTGCTGCCACTGCAACATTCAAACTCTCTGCCCGACCTGGCATGGGAATATGAACCAGCTGGTCTGCTTGTGTGGCCATTTCCTGGCTGATGCCATTTCCTTCATTGCCCATAACCAGGATAAACTGATCGGTCTGAGGAAGCTGACGGTAGTCAATGGAAGCTTCTGAAAGCGTCGTTGCGAGAACTGCTAGATGTGATTGTGCAGCTCGCTCCAATAGTTCTTCTCGATCCAGTTTCCAGATAGGAATATGGAAATGACTGCCCTGCATGGATCGAAGGGTCTTGAGACTGTATAGATCTGCGGAGGCTTTCGATAGCATGACGCCATCAAAGCCAGCTGCATCTGCTGTTCGAATCATAGTCCCTACATTGCCAGGATCCTGTACATCCTCCAAATAGAGGAAGCGTCCTTGTAGCTGATCCGGAAGTTCTGGTTGCTCCAGAGCGATCTCTGCGACAATCCCTTGCGGAGTCTTCGAATCTACCAAGAGACTTAAGATCTCCGGAGTCACGACGGTGACTTTTTGGATGTCCTCTACCTGGTCTAAATAGGCTTCTAAAACAAAGACCTGCCGAATCTTCGCTTGATTTTCTACTGCCTCTTCAAACAGATGCCAGCCTTCAATGAGATAAGAATCTGTCCGGTATTTTTTTTGATGTAATTTTTTAGCATTTTTGATTACATTATTGGATTTAGACGTTATAATATTCATAGAACTATTATAGCACAAAGAAAAAGAAGAAATCATGCCTCAGATAGATTTCTTCGAGTCAAGGAGGTCGTACATGCAAAAGGTAAAAATGATTGCCCAAGGACGGGTTCAAGGGGTTGGCTTTCGCTGGGGAGTGTACAGTCTTGCTTTAGAGATCGGTGGGATTACTGGCCGTGTCTGGAATAATGACGACGGAACGGTTGGCATTCTGGCCCAGGCAGAGTCTAGTAGCCAAATGGCCAAATTCATCCAAGAAATTCGCAAAGGTCCTACGCCTTTTGCGCATGTGACTTATTTAGATGTTACGCTCGCAAACTTTGAAAACTATACAGACTTCAGAATTGCAAATTAAGACTAGAGAACTATTGTGTATTTTCAAAAAAAACAGTAGAATAGAAAGGTAACATTAAAAAAAAGAAGGAACTATTTGTGAAAAAAAATAAACTTGCATTACTTGCATCGATGGGACTAGCTTCGCTTGTCTTCTTGTCAGGATGCGTGAGTGTCGATCGAAAAACCGGAAATCCGACTGGATTGATCTGGAATCTTCTTGGCCGTCCAATGGGCGAAGCCATCAAATTCTTTGCCAATAACCTTGGCTTGGGCTTTGGGATCGGGATTATTATCGTCACCTTGATCGTGCGTTTAATCATCTTGCCACTTGGTTTGTACCAATCATGGAAGGCAACCTACCAATCTGAAAAGATGAACTACTTAAAACCTATCCTTGGGCCAATCCAAGAGCGCATGAAGAACGCTAGCACACAAGAAGAAAAGCTATTGGCGCAACAGGAATTAATGGCTGCTCAACGTGAAAATGGAGTCAGCATGTTTGGTGGAGTTGGGTGTTTGCCGCTCTTGATCCAAATGCCATTCTTCTCAGCTCTCTTCTTTGCAGCTCAACACACCAAAGGGGTAGCAGATAGTAGCTTCCTTGGCATTGCTCTTGGCAAACCAAGCTTGCTCTTGACGGCTATCGTTGCGGTTCTTTACTATATCCAAAGTATGCTCTCTCTTCATGGAATTGAAGATGAAACCCAAAAGGAAAGCATGCGCAAAGCATCACTGATGAGTCCGATTATGATCGGTGTCTTCTCATTGATCTCTTCAGCCGGAGTGACTCTTTACTGGGTAGTCGGTGGGGTGATCCAAATTATCCAACAATTTGTCATCAACTACTTGATTCGTCCAAATCTTCGCAAACGAGTCGCTGAGGAATACAAAAACAATCCTCCTAAAGCGACTAGTCACCGCGTGAAAAAAGATGTCACACCAACTGCGACGACACAAATCCAACACAAACCAAAAAACAACCGCAATGCAGGAAAACAACGCAATAGAAAGTAGTACAAACTACTAAATTCTAGCGAAAATAGAGCAGCACTTGAACCAAAGGGTTCAAGTGCTCAGATTGAAGACAAAGCCCTTAGAACCCAAGTTTCTAAGGGCTTTTCTTTGTGT
>ERZ773018.440-NODE-440-length-24906-cov-7.912277_pt1 | contig 24906 bp, 27 predicted proteins | sample MGYA00580840_ERZ773018 | MGnify/ENA primary metagenome ERZ773018 (study PRJEB29015, sample SAMEA2738125) | human oral metagenome | biome: human oral; feature: human-associated habitat; material: saliva | place: China | collected 2256 ... | reverse complement strand
GGTCACTGTTAACGGTGCAGGTAGTGTGATCACGAATAAAGAATAAAATAAAAAAGCCAGCACAGCTGACTCCTTTGTGATATATCCGATAAAAATATTATATCATAAAGGAGCTATGTTGTGAGGTTATTAAAAAGAGTTGACGTGCAATTTACCAAGAAAAATGTCTATGACGTTCTAGAGAGTTATCGCTCGTATGTCCGAATGGCAGGCGCTGAGTATTTGCCTAAAATCACAACGACCTACTCATTTGAACCAAAGACATTTACTGGTAAGAACACAGCTACTGAGAATATGGTTATCGAACATGTGGATGCAGAGGCTGAGGTTTTGGAAATTGAGAGAGCTGTGAACTGCATTATGGATCCATATGTTCGGCAGGTTATCGCAAAGAAGTACATGGATATGAAAATCCAATTATCAGACAAGGCCATCTATATGGATTTAGGCTATTCTGAGAGTGAGTTCTACCGCATGCTTAGCAGAGGTGCTTTGGAATTTGCGGAAGCCTATCGAAAAGGTAAGCTGATTGTCTTTCGTAAATTTTTGGGAGATATTTGCAAGTAAATTGCTAGGAAATGGCTTATTTTACATGGTAAAATAGTATTGTCAAGTGATAGGTCAATTGACGTCTCCTTTATACTTTATTATATTTTTCCGAAGCTTCGGCTTCGTTTTGGCGGTGACAGGTAAGTGGTTTCTCTCCTATGTTTCCTTCGGTTCGATTCCGGGCATCGCCGTTAATGACTACAAAAAATAAATCAGAAAATTTATTTCTAATTAACACGCAAGGTTGTAGTCGTCTTGCAGAAAGGTCGCACATCGTGTGGCTTTTTTTGATTTACAAAATAAACAAATACAGGAGGTTTAGTCTTGGGTAGAGCAAGAGACCCCAACCGAGACAAAGCATTTGAAATCTATTCAGAGAACAATGGAAACATTGAACTGATTGAGATTGCTGAGCGTTTGGGTGTTTCAGCTGGCACTGTCCGAGGTTGGAAAAGTAAAGACAAATGGGAACCTAAAATAAAAGGAACGTTCCAAAAGAAAAATACGGAACGCTCCAAAAATCCGAGGGGCGCTCCTAAGGGTAGTAAGAACGCTTTAGGGCATGGAGCACCTAAGGGGAATACTAATGCCCTCAAACATGGACTGTTTGCTAAGTATTTGCCTCAAGAGGTATATGAGATAGCGCAAGAGCTTTCGGAAAAACAGCCTATAGATATACTCTGGGAAAATATCACGCTGACCTATGCTAATCTACTACATGCTCAGCGCATTCTGTACGTTCAGGACGTTGATGATACTACAAGCGTACTTATAGCTACCACAGCAAAAGGTGGCGCAAGCTATGAAATTCATACATCATGGGATAAGCAAGGCAAGGCCTTAGCTGCAATGGCAAGGGCTCAGTCAGAGCTTAAGAGTATGATTAAGACATACGACGAGCTCACACGCTCCCCTCTTGTCACTGAGGAGCAACGCTTGAGGATTGATAACCTCAAAGCTCAGCTAGGCTCTAATGATGATGACGACACGGTCATTACTGGATTTACATTTGATAGGAGTGAGTATAATGGCAATACTGAACCTAGCGAAACTGATTAACCCAGTATTTGATGAAGTCCTCTACACACTCAAGAGCCATATAGTGCTCAAGGGTGGTCGTGCCTCTACCAAGTCCTCTGTTGTATCCATTGACCTTGTAAATGACTTTATCAATGACCCTAACGGGAATGTGGTAGTCTTACGCAAAGTAGGGAAATACTTGAGAATGTCAGTGTATGAGCAGATTAGATGGGCCATCTATGAGATGGGTCTCGCTAATCAGTTCAAGTTTGGGAAATCACCCTTACAAATCACCCACAAGAAAACAGGTACAGCTTTTTATTTCTACGGTGTAGACGATCCAATGAAACTCAAATCCCAGAAGATAGCCAAAGGCTATGTCATGGCCGTATGGTTTGAGGAATTGGCTGAGTTTGCAGGTCGTGAAGACATTGATATAGTTGAGGATACTTTCATCCGTCAAGAGCTGCCAAACGGCAAAGAGGTCAAAGTCTATTTCACATACAACCCTCCAAGAAATCCCTATGACTGGATAAATGAGTGGGTTGCTGAGAAAGCTAGTGACCCAACTTACATGATACATCACAGCACCTACCTTGATGACAAGTTAGGTTTTTTGTCTAAGCAGATGAAAGACAAGATAGAACGCTACAAGGAGACAGATCCTGACTATTACAGATGGATGTATTTGGGCGAGGTAATCGGTTTAGGTAATCATGTTTATAACATGAGCTATTTTAAACCACTAGAGAGCCTCCCAGATGATGACAAAGTGATAGGCATATCATTTGCCCTGGATACAGGACACCAACAATCAGCAACGGCCTGTGGGGCTTATGGCTTGACTGCCAAGGGTAATGTTATCTTGCTTGATACGTTTTACTATAGTCCAGCTGGCAAGACCATCAAAAAGGCGCCTAGTGAGCTCTCTGTGATGATCCATGACTTTATAGATAAGGTCATGAAGACCTACAGAGTCCCTAAGCTCAAGATGACTATTGATAGTGCGGAGGGAGCTTTGAGAAATCAGTACTTTAAAGATTACGGTGAGCGCTGGCACCCAGTGGCCAAAAAGAAAAATCAGACAATGATTGACATGGTTATTAGCTTACTAGCTGAGGGGCGTTTCTACTATCTTGACATCCCTGCTAATAGGGTTTTCGTTGAAGAGCATAAGATGTACCGATATGATGATAAGTCACTCAATACTGATGATCCAAAAGTCATCAAGGAAGATGACCACACGGTGGACGAGTTCAAGTATTTTGTCCTAGACAACGCTAGAGAGCTAAGACTAAAAGCCTAAAGGAGCTAACAATGGGAATAGTACAGACTATCAAGAATTTTTTTACAAGGAGCAAGTATGTGATGACAGCACAGAACTTAACAAATATCACTGATCACCCTAAAATAGCAGTGTCATCCACAGAATATGACCGCATTAGGGAAAATCTCAAGTATTATGCAGGACATTATCCACAGATTGAATACACCGACAGTAACGGCAATCCTCAAAAGAGAGCTTTCAACCATTTACCTATTGGACGTACAGCAGCTAAGAAGATTGCAAGCTTAGTATTTAATGAGCAGGCTGAAATCAAGCTAGACGACAAGGACGCTAATAAATTCATTCAGAAACAGCTACAAGATGACCGATTTGTCAAGAACTTTGAGCGCTACCTGGAGAGTGGTTTGGCACTTGGTGGATTGGCCATGAGGCCATACGTCGATAGAGACAAGATAAGAGTCTCTTTCATTCAAGCGCCTGTCTTTTTGCCGTTGCAAAATAACACACAGGACGTCTCTAGCGCTGCTATTATCACTAAGACAATCAAGTCAGAGGGTAACAAGCAGAAGTTTTACACGCTGATTGAGTTGCACGAATGGGGCAAGGATGACAAGTACACGGTCACTAACGAGCTCTACAAATCTGATAATAAGAACGTTGTAGGCTCTAGGGTGCCTCTCTCAGTTCTCTATGAGGATCTTGAGGAAGTGGTAGACCTGAACGGCTTGAGTCGTCCACTCTTTACTTATCTGAAAACTCCAGGGATGAACAACAAGGATATTAACTCAGCTCTTGGGTTGTCTATCTTTGACAATGCCAAGACTACAATGGACTTTCTTAATACGACCTATGACGAGTTTATGTGGGAGATTAAGATGGGTCAGCGCAGAGTGGCCGTCCCTAGTCAAATGATTAAGGTTGAGTACAATCAAGATGGCGAGAACGTCACAGTCAAGCGTGAATTTGAGGCAGGACGTAACGTCTATGAACAGATTGACTCAGGAGATATGGATAAGGGTGTAGGCATTACAGACCTTACAACGCCTATCCGATCAGATGACTATATCAAAGCCATCAATAAGATCCTAGCAATCTTTGAAATGCAGATAGGAGTATCTTCTGGCACGTTCACATTTGATGGCAAGAGCTTGAAAACAGCTACTGAGGTTGTCTCAGAGAACTCTGACACTTATCAGATGAGAAATAGCATTGTCAGCTTAGTAGAGCAGTCACTGAAAGAGCTCATTATCTCAATGTTAGAGCTAGGCAAAGCCTACGGGCTCTATAAGGGAAACATCCCTGACATGGAGAAAATCAGCATCAATCTGGACGATGGAGTCTTTACAGACCGAAATGCCGAGCTTGACTATTGGGTTAAGGTTGTAAATGCTGGTTTTGCTACGGATGTCATGGCCATTGAAAAGGTGCTCAATGTTACGCCTGAAAAAGCTAAACAAATCAAAGCTGAAATCAGTGGTAATGCTATTGATGAGGCGAGTGGAGAGCGCAGTCTTGAAGATGTAGGAGTGTATGGAGAGTAGCATGAAAAAACTGTTTAGGTTTATTTTGCCACCACTCAACCCAGCCAAGTTATTTATTAAACCACCAAGCAGGTTTTTGAGGTGGGTACGGTATGACTAAGAAGAAACCAATCAAGCTAAATGATGAGCAGCTAATGCTTGACGCTAGTCAGGTTGCAGACATCTATCATCAGCTAACTCTTGACCTTTTTGACCAGGTTATAGACCGTATCAAAGAGCGTGGCTCTGCTAGCCTTGAGGAAAACCCTTATATTTGGCAGTTGGAGAAAATGAATGAGATGGGGTTGCTCAATGAGGATAATGTCAAGCTTATTTCTGATCGTTCAGGTATTGCTGAGGAACAGCTTAGGCATGTTATCCAAAATGAGGGCTATAAGGTCTATAAAGACACCAAACAGCAACTTTTAGAGGTGACTGGTGGAGGCTCCTTTGCTGGTAACTCGCTCATTCAGACCAATCTAGCAGCTTATGTCAATCAAGCTATGGGTGATATAGACAACCTCATCAATACCACTCTACCAATGAGTGTGAGAAAGGTTTATCAGTCCATAGTCCAGGAGAGCGTGGCTAAGGTTGTCACAGGACTCACTACATCAGACAAAGCTATCTCTGATACAGTCATGAAATGGGCTGAAAAAGGCTTTTACGGATTTACTGATAGCCAAGGCAAGCATTGGAAAGCTGACACATACGCTAGGCAAGTCATCAAATCGACGGCTTGGCGTGTCTATCGTGAGGTCAGAATGGCTCCGGCTGAGGAGTTGGGGATAGATACCTTTTACTATCACAAAAAGGCCACAGCAAGAGAGATGTGCGCTCCTTTGCAGCACCAGATAGTAACTACTGGAGTTGCTAGAGAAGTAAATGGAGAGCGTGTCCTAGCTTTAGCTGATTACGGCTACGGCCATTCTGCTGGCTGTCAGGGGATAAATTGCACTCATGAGATGACACCATACATCCCAGGGGTCAACTACAAGCCTGATTTACCTGACCATTTGAAAGACCTAACACCTGAGGAGGCTATAGCCAATGCAAACGTACAAGCTAAGCAGAGAGCCCTAGAGAGGTCTATCAGGAAGTCTAAGGAATTTCTGCATGTGGCAGAAAAACTGGGAGACAGTGAGCTGATAGACAAGTATAAGAGCAAGGTTAGGATCCAGCAGGGAGCCGTGAGAGACTATCTCAAACAGCACCCTTTCCTACATAGAGATTATGCTAGAGAGAAATACTATGATGACCCATTTAGTAAAGCTGAGAAAGAGGTCAAACTCAGGAAGAAGATGGCAGAACATCATTACATCAAAGAGGATGAAATACCTGCATTTAAGAAAGCAGGTGGAAAAATCACAAAAACTGAGCGTAATATTATCTATGCTCCAGACTTTGACAGTATGGGCTATATCGCCACAAATAGGAGCTTTGATATTAATAGAGCGCTCAGAAGTAATGGCACCATCCCGCTTAGCAAAGAAGAGAGCAAAGTGGTTTCAACGCTTGATCGAGTTATTGAAAGAAATAGAGCGTTGAAAAATATAAAAGTTAGTCGCTTTGATGATGGTGGCTACTTGAAATCGATCATTACTAGTAACGCTGATTTGTTGAAAAAATATGACAGTGTAATTGATATGCTAAACTCTGGTGAGGCAACTTTCAGCAATGCTGCTTACACATCAACCAGTTATATTCCAAAATATAACTTTTTCAAAACTAGAGGTGTTAAAACAATTATCAACATTCCAAAGGATAGCAAGATATACTTTACAGATAATGACGCTGAGTCTGAAATTATCATACCAAGAAACGCAAAATATGATATAATTAGTATGAAAGAAAACAAAGGCGGCATTGTCTTAGAAATGAATTTAAGAAAGGAGTGATATTATGGATTTGTCAGAGGCTCTAAACTTTGTTGACTCTTTAAATCTGGATGAAAAACCTTTAGATTTTTCAGAGTTTACTGATGAACAATTACTGGAAACCAGTATTACACTTGACTTACTTTCATTAGATGAGGCTAAAGCATTTGAATTAGAATTAAATAAGCGACAGCTTACAGAGAGATATTTTTCTATGAGAAAACCTAAAACTAGCGCTTAGAACAATCTAGGCGCTTTTTTCATGCAATAAATTGTTATAAACCACTATAAACCTATGGAAATCCATCAGGTTTTTTCTTTTTGCCCTAGAGCATGGCGTAAAACTGTCTTAATTTGTCCATGTGACGTAAAAAAGGAGGAGTTAAGACATGAGTCTTAAACGTGAAATGTTAGTTGAGGCAGGCATCGAGGACAAGGCTGTCATTGACAATATTATGCAAGCGTACGGTGCAGGTATTGAAAATGCCAAGTCACAAGCTAAGTCGGAACTGCAAGCCGAAAACGAAACATTAAAACAACAGCTTGAGCAACAGACCCAAGCTATCAATGAGTTACAGGCCAAAGAGGGAGCTAGTGCTGAGAGCAAACAACAGCTTGAAGACCTAAAAGCCCAATTTGAGCAGTACAAGCTAGATAGTGAGGCAAACCTTGCTCAGATCACTAAAACAAACGCTGTAGCCCTTGCTTTGAAAGACGTAGGAGCTCACAATTCAGAGGATTTGATGAAATTCATTGACCTAGGCAAGATTGAGCTAGGGGAAGATGGAAAACCTCAATTAGAGGACACAATCAACTCACTCAGAGAGTCAAGCCCTTACCTATTCCAAGCTGAGGACAAGCAGCCTAACCCTAAGATTTCAGTTGGAGGCAACCCAGCGGCTGGTCCAGACGCAAAGGGTGACGCTTTTGACGAAATCATGAGCAAATATGAATAAAAAAGGAGAGTAGCATGTCTACAAAAATTTTCACACAAAACTATATGGCTTTGCTAGCCAAAATCACAGAAAGCCGATCACGTTTCCTACGTTCGTTTGGTGGCCAAATTCAAATCTTTGACGGAGTTTCAGACTCTGATACTATGTTACATTTGAAAGTCAACTCTACAAAAGCCGTTGTTAAGAAGTATGACAAGGGCGAAAATGTAGCTTTTGGAACTGGAACAGGATCAACCAACCGCTTTGGGGCACGTACAGAAATTAAGTCTATTGACAAGGCTGTACCTTATGAAGCACCTATCTCAATCCATGAAGGGATTGACAATGTAACTGTTAATGATGTAGCTGACAAGGTAGTAGCTGAGCGTTTGGAAGAAAACGCTCTGGCTCAGACAGAGTACATCAATGAACTACTTGCAAAAGCCTTGTCTGATAATGCTAGCGCAACAATCGAGGGCAAAATGGACGAGGCAGGAGTGACAAAAGCATTCGCTACAGCTCACAAGAAATTTGTCAACAACAAGATTTCTAAGAGCATTGCATGGGTTGCTTATGTTACGTCAGATGTCTATGATTTCTTGATTGACTCAAAACTTGCTACAACAGCTAAGAACTCATCAGCTAACATTGATGATCAAACTATGTACAAGTTCAAAGGCTTTGTCCTTGAAGAAACTCCTGACGAATATTTCCAAACAGGTGAGCAAATCATGTTTGCAGCGGATGGCGTTGGTGTCGCTGGTGTAGGATTGCAAATTGTCCGTACTATTGACGCAGACGATTTCTACGGTGTAGCAATCCAGGGAGCTGGTAAATACGGTAAGTATATTGCTGACGAAAATAAGGTAGGTATCCTTAAAGCCAAATTGGCCCCAGCTGGTTAAGAAAAGGAGTAGTCTAAATGGCTAAATTTAAAGTTATCTCTGATTTTTGGGACATTGAGAAAGATGAGTATGTAAAACAAGGCTCAGTAATTGATGTCACTAAAAAACGAGCAGAAGAAATCAATAGTAATATTGGTTTTCAGGTAGTTGTAGAAGAAAAAGCAGAAAAAGCAGAAAAGGAGTAGTCTAAATGGCTAAATTTAAAGCGACATCAAACGTTGTCTTTATCGTTGACGGAAAAGAGCAAAGCTATGACAAAGATGTAGAGTATGACATGGATGTCAAGACAGCTGAGGCGCTCAACGCCAAAGGTGAAATTACACACCCTGAGCTCAGTCCGTTCTTTGAACGTACTGACAAGGAAGAAAAAGCAGAAAAGGCGGATAAATAACACCGCCTTTTTTAATTGGAGGTGGTTACTATCGCTTATTTAACACAAGATGAATTTAATGATTTTGGATTTGATGAAGTTGAGGAATTTGAAAAACTGCTACAGAGGGCAGAGATTGCTATCAACCTCTTTCTTAACAATTTCTACAGCTTTGTAGATTTTGAAAAAGAGATTGAGCACAGAAAGCAAGCTGTCAAGCTAGCCACGGCTTTTCAGGTGGCATATTTGGACGCTAGTGGGATCACCACGGCTGATGATAAACAATCAGTCTCTGCTGTGATACTTGGTAGGACTCATGTGAGCTATCATAACGGAACTGGGAGACCGTTTGAAAGTGATAGGTATAATCTATCACTTGACGCCTTAAACGTGCTAAAAGCAGCAGGTTTTGGGTACAGGGGGGTAGGTTATGATAGATAAACGGTTATTGATTGATACTGTGACCATTCAGAAAACCACAGGAAAAAAAGACGGATGGGGTAAAGAAGTATTTGAGAGCCCAGTGACCCTTAAAACTGTTAGGTTTGACAGACAGTATCAAGTGCAAGGCACGAAGAACAACCGCAAAGAGTCCAAGCCCAGCACGTTATTTGTGTACCCTAAATATTGCCCTATCATCTTAGACAAGACCTTTGAAAATGCCATTATCAACGACGGAGAACATGAGTACAGAGTGACCTCTGTGGTTCCTGTCAGTTATCCACACAAGAAAAAAGTATTTTGCTATGAAGTGGAGTGTATCTGATGGGAACAAGTGTATCTGTCAAGGTTGATTTAAAAGGCATTGAGAAAAAGGTATCCCCTCAGGCACTAGCTAAGGGGAAGTTAGCAATAGCTAATCAGATGTTGATTGACTTTACTCCTTTTGTGCCACGCAAAAGCGGTGAACTTAGTGGAAGTGGCCAAGCGACAAAAGACGGAGTTAAATATCCTGGACCTTATGCTAGAGCTCAATTTTACGGCTCAAGCTACAACAAGGTTAGGACGTTTGTCTTTAAGAAGTACACTACACCTGGAACAGGTAAGCGGTGGGACTTGAAAGCTGAGGCTCTACATTCTAGTGAGTGGGGGAAAGTCGGACTAAGAGCAATGGGAGTAAAAGCGTGAATAACAATGATTTTTCAGAAGTCCTCAGAGATTTCATCAACACGCTAAACCTCTCTCTGACTTGTAGACTTGACTATTTGTCAGAGAAAGAGGATTTAGTGCTATATCCTTTGCCAGGTGGGAAGATTTTAAAAGAGTACATGAACGGCAAGCAGGACATTAGTCTTGTCTTTGAGGTGGCAATCAAAACGACTGATCACCAAAAAACAAGCTCTATTTTGTGGGCCATCAATCATGCTCTTGCTAATTTTAATCTGGATCTACCTAGCAAAAACAATTCATATCAATTCAGAGGCCTTGAAGTATCACAGCCATTTCTAAATGACCGTGATGAGCAAGGCTTTTATATTTACATGTTAGATGTAACGGCAAAATTAGAAACAAATGGAGGGAACTAAATGCCAAAAATGAAAAACGCCAAGCGCAAACACTTTCTTGCGCCATGGTTACCAACAGCACCAGCTACTGAGCCAAGCAATGACGCCTGGAAATGGCTTGCGGATGGAGTAACAACCGCCGAGGCCGAAAACGACGAGGAGACAGATGACATTGCATACTACAACGGTGATGGCACTAAGAAAACAGTAGTAACATCTGTCAAAAATGGATACAGCTTTGAGGGCGACTACATCAAAGAAGACGAGGCTCAGGCTATTGTCGCAGGTATGCGCTTTAAAACTGGAGATGACCGTAATGTCTGGCTTAAAGTAGTAGAGTCTGATGGTAAGACTCAATATGTCGGAGTAGCTACAGTCTCAGGTATCAAAATCGGAGGCGGAGAGGCCTCTGAGTATGAGGGCTTTGAGGCAACTATCAGCTGGAATGCAGCACCTAAACAGTCTGCCGTAGTCGGTTAATGATTTGATCTAGGGGAGTGAACAGGCTCCCCTTTTTATTTTTGACTTAAAAATTAGTAGGAGAAGAAACAAATGGTAGTAATTAAAAAACGTGATAATGTCATCCCTGTTGACTTTGGAGAGTTCAAACTTGAATTTGTAGCCAACGACAAAAACATCCACAAAATGGAAAAACTTGGCACAATCCTTAAAACTGAGGGCGAAAAACTAGCTAAGACAGAGGATAGTAAGGCTTTTGAAACGTTACAAGACTTAGTCAAAGACTCTTGGACAGAGCTGTTTGACAAAGAGGCGTTTGATAAGGTCTACTCATTCTCTAATGAGTCTACAGTGGACACAATGGCCTACTTACTTGAGGCTATCACTGGAGTCATCCAGGAATGGGAGAAACGCAATAATACAGACGCTCTCAAAAAATATCTAGGTGACTGACATGCTGGATCTATCAAGGAAATTGACAGATGAGTTAGTCCTTGGTGATGATGTGTATCCAATGAATATCGCTTTTAACAAGGTCTTGAAAGTTGTAGAGCTGATCAATGATGATGACATTGACGAGCTTTACAAGCCTTTCCTGGCTATTCAAATCTTGACCGATGTAGATTTTACTCAGGATTTAACTCCTGAACAAGCTACAGCAATTTTTAAGATGATTTTTGAGGAGCATATCAGAATTATTCCAGCTAAAGACACAGCACCAGTGCTAGACCTAGCAGGGAACCCAATCAAAAGCAAGATACGCTCCAGAAGTCAATCTGAGGGAGGAGATCGTCTCTTTAGCTTGAAATACGACGCTGAGTATATTTACTCATCATTTCTCCAAGCTTACGGCATTGACCTCATAGACGCTCAGAACAGCCTACACTGGAAAAAGTTCAACGCTTTACTCAATGGCCTGCCTAGTGATACTAAATTTGCTGAGGTGCTGAAAATACGCTCTTACAAGCCCCAAAAAGGGGACAGTAAGCAGTACAAGGAGAACATGAAGAAACTCAAAAAAGAGTATGCTCTACCTGATGAATTTGACTACTAATTTTAGAAAGGAGGTACACAATGGCAGATGGTTCAGTCACTATCAAGGTTGATATGGATGGCTCTAATGCTCAATCAGGTATTAGCAAGCTCAAGTCACTTTTTGGTGGACTTGAAAGTGCAGGGCAAAAAGTAGGCTCAGTATTCAAGTCAGTCCTTGGTGCCAACTTGATTGGTTCGGCCCTTACTACAGGGATTGGGACTATTACTAGTGGTATCCGTGAAATGGCCTCTGAGCTCAACAGTTCACAGAAAGCCTGGAAAACTTTCGAGGGAAACCTCCAAGCCTTTGGACGATCAGCTGAGGAAATCAAGAAAGCAAAGGAAGAAATGCAAGACTTTGCGACAAAGACCATCTACTCAGCCTCTGACATGGCTAGTACCTACTCACAGCTTGACGCTGTTGGTACAAAAAATGTAGGCAGTCTAGTTAAGGCCTTTGGTGGACTTGCAGCCTCTGCTGAAAACCCAGCCCAAGCCATGAAATCACTGTCAACTCAGGCAACACAGATGGCAAGTAAGCCTAAAATCGCCTGGATGGACTTTAAAATCATGATGGAGCAAGCTCCAGCTGGTATGGCTGCAGTCGCAAAAGAGATGGGAATGTCTACGGCTGATCTTGTAAAAGCTGTCCAGGATGGGAAAGTTAAAACTGAGGATTTCTTTGACGCTCTCAACCGAGCAGGGAACTCAGACGCTTTCCAAAAGATGGCCACAGAGTTCAAAACAGTAGACCAAGCCATAGATGGGGCAAAAGAAAGCCTCTCTAATAAGCTCATGCCAGCCTTTGAAAAACTTAATAAGTTTGGTATCAAGGCAGTAAATGCAATTTCAGACGCTTTGGACAAAATCAATTTTGACAGTGTAGCTGATAAGCTAGGGGCATTTTTAGAGAGCATTAACATTGACGGGTTTATCTCAACTATCACAGGTGCATTTGCTAAAGCTGGAGAGACTGTCTCAGAATTTTTTGCAGTCTTTAACAAGATTGGAGTCTTTGAGTATATTTCTGACACACTCAGAGATATAGGTGTGACAGCTATGGCAGTATTCAAAGAATTTACAAGTCACATCAATATTTTTGACAATTTTACTGAGGGCGTTGGAAATATCATCATCTGGGTAAACAAAGCCATCCAAGACCTAGCTGCAGGCATTCAATTTGCCCTTGAGGCTTTCTCTAATACTGGAGCGATTAAAAACGCTTATCAAGCCTTTAAGGACTTATCAGAGGCGGCGCTTGATCTATATGACAAACTATCAGACCTCATCCCTTGGGAAACTATCGGAGAGTCAGCTGGTAAAATCGTCAATTTTGTTTCACAGATGGCGAGCTCATTTGCTAAGTTTATCAAAGGGCTTGACGCTAATACAATCAGAAACGTAGCAACGGCTCTAGTGACCATGGCTGTGGCTTTCAAAGGCATTCAGACTGGAGTGGCAATCGCAAAAGGTCTCAAGTCGGCTTTTGATTTTGGGAAAACAATCATAGGGCTAATTGGTAACATCTTAGGGCTTACCGCTGCTCAAGCTGCAAATGCTGGAGCAAGTGCTGCAATGAGTGCAGGTAATACAGCAGTCGGTACAACAGCTGGAGCAAGCGCAAGCTCAGTCATGCAGTTAGGTGTAGCCGTGCTCATGGTTGGTGCTGGTGTCTTGATGGCAGCCGCTGGAGTTTATATCTTAGTACAAGCTGCTATACAATTATCATCAGCTGGCGCTGGTGCTGCTATCGCTCTTGTCGCTATTGTGGCAGGAATTGCCTTGCTTGCTGTGGGTGCTGCTGCTCTAGGTACGGCACTGACAGTAGGCGCTGTGGGTATTCTAGCCTTTGGTGCTGCAGTCTTGATGATTGGAGCTGGTGTCGCAGTTGCTGCACTAGGGATAGCCGTACTGGTTGACGCTATAGCCAATGGTTTTGCCTTGATTATCAACACGATTTCAAGCAATGCGCCTCAGATTATCAGCATTATTCAGGCAATCGCTGAGGGTATTCGGACAGGCATGGATGGTATAGCTAATATCATCATCTCTGTAGGCACAGCCATCAATACTGCTCTACAAGGTATCGCTGATATTTTCAAGTCAGTTGGAGAGTCAATCTCTACGGCTGCTCAAGGTATCGGTAAGGGTATTGAGAGTGTATTCAATGGCATTTCAACAGTCATCAGTTCGGTTGGTGGTGCAGTTAGGACGGTTTTAGATGGGATTGCTAATGTATTCACATCTATTGGAACGGCTGCAAGGAATGCAGGTCTAGGTGTAAAGGCAATGGCTGAGGGCATTCAGTTGCTTGTGGGGCTCAATCTAATTGATCTAGCAAGAACTTTGACAGTGGTTTCAGCAGGTCTTACTGCTATTGCTAACTCTGGTATCGCTACGGCTGGTCCTGGATTGCAACAAGCAGGAACTGGATTGATGTTGATTGCTACATCTGCTCAACTTGCAAGCGTAGCTATGCAGTCACTACCTACGGTTTTGACATCTTTGAGCACTAGCCTCAGCACACTACCTGAAACAATGACAATGGCAAGTACAGCCATGAGCACCTTTGCTATATCAGTCATGAGCTCATTTGCGAGCCTTGGGGGCTCTGTGGCAAGCGTTACGGCTCTACAAGTAGGGTTGATGTCTCTAGCTAATGCAATGATGATGGCTCAAAGTGGAGCCTCTATGATGGCCTCTACATTGTCGATGATTAACTCATCAGCTACATCAGCCTCATCAGCTATGTCTCAACTCGCCTCAAGTATCAGCTCAGCAATGACTCAGGCTTTATCATCTGTGCAAGCAAGCATGATGATGATGGTCACTGTGGTCATGCAATCAGCAACTCAGATGACTCAAGCTGGGCAACAGGCAGGGCGTGGGGTTTCTAACGGAGTTACTAACGGTATCCGTTCAGGGATTGGATCAGCAACGGCTGCAATGTCAGCCATGTTAAGCTCAATCCGCTCTACAGCTATGTCAGGGGTAAGCTCTATGCGATACGCAGGGAGCATGATCGGCCAAGGTTTGGCACAAGGTATGTACTCAGCACTTGGGGCTGTCACTGCGGCAGCTAATGCGCTTGTCGCTCAAGCTGAGAGAGCAGCGCAAGCTAAGGCTAAGATCCATAGTCCGTCACGACTATTTAGAGACAATGTAGGTAGATACATTGCTCAAGGTATTGCCGTAGGTATTGAACAGAATAGCTCTGATGTGGTTGATAGTCTGGCATACGTTCAGAAAGAGATGTCAGCGTTCAAATTTGGCGCTGAGGACTTGCTAGGTTTAGGAAAACATACTGTATCTAGTCAGTTTAGACTCAAATCACTCACAGAACGAGCAGAAACAAGCCAAATCGAGGTTATTCGTGACCAGGCTGACAAAGTCCTAACTAGAGCTCTTGAAGTGGCTGAGGAGGCTGTCAAGCGCCCTGTGAACATGGTACTAGATGACGGTACTCTGGTTGCTAAAATCGGAGACCCAATGACTAACTATCAAAATGATAAGTTAATGATTGATAACATGATGAGAGGTATTATCTAATGAATAATGACACAATCACAATCAATGGATTTGACCTCTCTGAGGTTATTGACATTATAGACATCATCCGTCCAGTAGGAAATGAGCGCCACGTTGTCACAAATGACGCTCCACTTGTCGGAGTTAATCTCCAAGAAGTGCGAACAGGCGCTAAAACCATCAAAGTCAAGTTTGCTATGCAATATGGAAATGGCATGACGCTTGAAACGGCTAAGCACAAACTAGCTGGCATTTTTAACACCTCAGAGGCTGTCAAGATCGTTATTTCAGACGAGCCTGACAAGTATTACATGGGTCTAGTATCTGGTTCCGTGGATATAGAAAACGTTACTAGATGGTTCCAAAAGGGCAGTTTTGACCTGATTATCCCTGACGGAGTAGCTCACGGCTCAACTTATAAGCGCTTTGATAACGGACAAGAGCAACCTGACAAGGTTGTTTTTAATTTAGTCAATAATGGCAACGTCCCAGCTTTTCCTGTCGTAACGGTTAAGAATAATGCTGAGAATGGCTATATCGGTCTAGTCAATGCTAGCGGAGCTCTTGAGGTCGGAGATCGTGGAGAGGCTGATACTGAAACAGTCAAGCGTTCTGAGGTCTTGCTTGATTTTAGAGGTGACAAAATCGCTGAAGGCTTTGCTAGAGCGATGAAAAATAGCTCAGTTACCAATGGCCCAGAAAATCTAAAAGGTGTAGCTGAAATATCTACGACAGATGGGGAAAAACACATTAAACTCAGAGAGCAGTTTAGCGGAACATATAACGCAAGCTACTCAACAGGACTATCATGGGAGATACCAGCTGACTCAACAGGTCAAAAAGGATCTCTAAATGATTACATCTTTTGTAAATTGGCTTATCAGCTAGAGTCAATCAATCAATGCGGATTTATTAAGGTAACTGTAACAGATGCAAGCGGTCAATTTTTGTATGGAGTTGAAACGTACAAGCGATATAGCGGGTTATATTGTGGCTTTAATGTCTTTGCAACAAATAACGCTGGTGATTATAACTTTCTCAAGACTTTGGATTTTGACTCATCTAGCGATACAAACAAAAACCCTTTTGCTCTATCAAGAGGGCAGTTTGAAATCAAGAGAAATGATGAGAAAATCCAAGTTTACTACAACGGAACATACTATAATTTTGTTGTTCCTGAGATTAGAGGCAAAAAATCAGCTAAAATCCATGTCACGATAGGCGCTTTTCACGGAAAGCCAATTATCCCTAATCTATATCTTGACGAGTTGATGTATCGTAAGGATTTTGTATCAGTCATCAATGACTTACCAAACCGCTATCCAATCGGATCAAGCATTGTACTTAACAGTGAAAATGACACAGTCACAGTAGATGGCATTGAGAAGATTGTAGACATTGTCCAAGGTTCAAAATTCTTGAGTATCCCCCCCGGAAAGAGTCAGCTGGAGGTTTATTGTTCAAGCTGGGTTAAGACTAAGCCTACAGTCACAGTGGAATTTAAAGAAAGGTATCTATAGCAATGTTACTGACAATACATGACTCAAATTTGCGAAAAGTAGCGTTTGTGGACAATGAGAAACAAGATACATTGAACTATTTCAATGATACCTGGATAAGATACCTTGAGACAGGGTCTAGTATCTTTGATTTCACTGTGTTTAAAAAAGCTATTATCTCAGACACAGGGCAGAAAAGAGCCTATAATGCGCTCAATGAGAAAGCCTTTGTCTCATTTCAATACAAAGGCAGGACTTACTTACATACCATCCGCAAAATTGAGGAGAATGAGAAAGTCATCAAGTGTCACGGTATCAACCTAAACCTTGAGCTTATCAATGAGTATTCAAACCCTTATAAGTCACCTAAAGCTATGACTTTCAAGGGGTTTTGTGAGGCAATGGACTTGCTCAACTATACTTTCTTAAAAATCGGTATCAATGAGGTGTCAGACAAGAAGATTTCTGCTGAGTGGGAGGGTACAGATACCAAACTCAACAGACTCCTAAGTCTTGCCAAAAAGTTTGGTGCTGAGATTGAGTTTGACACACGGTTAAATGCTGACAGCTCTATCAAGTCATTTACAATCAATGTCTACCATGAACACGATGACAACCATCAAGGGGTGGGACAAGTCAGTCCAAAGGTCTTAGAGTATGGCAAAAACCTCAAGACAATCACTAGAACGATTGATAAGACAGGTATCTATAACTCAGTCAAACCTACAGGAAAGGACGACCAAGGGAACATCATAGACATTAGTGGTCTTGGAACCTGGGAAGTAAAGAATACCAAAGGCGAGCGTGAATTTTATCAAATGGGAGCTTATCTAGTAGCTCCTCTTTCTATGCAGATGTATCCATCTACTTTCACTCATGCCACTGGAGACCTTGACCAGTATACAAGAAAAGATATGACGGTTGAAAGCTCAAACCCTGAGACCATCCGCTCTATCGCCTACCGTGAGCTCAAAAAGAACTGTTACCCAGCAGTCACTTATGAGGCAGAGGGCTTTGCAGATCTAGACATCGGAGATACAGTCAAGGTTTATGATGACGGATTTAGCCCTACTCTCTTACTTGAAATGAGGGTATCTGAGCAGACCATCAGCTTTACCAATTCGAAAAACAACAAGACAACTTTTTCAAACGCAAAAGCGCTTGAAAATAGATTATCTCAAGGTATTCAACAACAGCTAGACAGAATGATTGAAGAGGCTAAGCCTTACACTATCAAACTTGCCACAGATAACGGTGTAGCCTTTAAGAATGGCCAAGGTCAGACGATTGTGACACCTACCTTAATGCGAGGTAACAAGGTCATCAATAGCGGATGGCGTTGGACTGTGGGTGATGTCATTAAGTCTACAAGTGCTAGATACATTGTGAGAGCCTCTGATATTGACCAAAAAATGGTCTTGACCGTTTCAGCATGGATTGATAATAAAGAGGTAGCCTCTGAGCAATTAACGCTTATCAATGCGCTTGATGGTTTAAGAGGTGCCCCTGGAGCTCCAGGTCTGAAAGGAGACCCTGGCCCTAAAGGAGACAAAGGGGACAAGGGAGCTATTGATGAGGCTCAATTAAAAGAAATCAAGGATAGTATTGACTCTAAAGCTGACCAAGCGCTCACTCAAGAGCAGTTGAATGCGCTCAATGAGAAAACTGGTATTATCCAGGCTGAGCTTGAGGCCAAGGCAAGTGCTGATACGCTTGATAACTGGATAAGTGCCTATCAGGACTTTGTCAAGTCAAATGAGGAGGCAAGAGCTCAAGCTGAAACGGATTTAATTTCAGCCAGTCAGCGTGTCTCTAATATTGCCAAAGACCTTGGAGAATTGTCTGACCGCTGGAATTTCATTGATAGCTACATGAGCTCATCAAACGAAGGCTTAGTCATCGGTAAAAATGATGGTTCATCCAGTATGTTATTCAGCCCAAACGGCCGTATCTCAATGTTTAGCGCTGGTGTAGAGGTTATGTATATTTCTCAAGGTGTTATCCACATTGAGAACGGGATTTTCTCTAAGACTATCCAAATAGGCAGATTTAGAGAAGAGCAGTATCATATCAATCCTGATATGAATGTCATCAGGTACGTAGGCTAAAAGGAGGAAGTATGGCAAAATTTAGTAATTCAAGTGGGAGCTTGTATCTTAATGTATACATAGACCAAGCCTCTCAAAACATCACAGCTAACACCTCAACAGTGAACTGGAGAATTACAGTAAATCACGCAGGTGGCTACCGTACCTATAATAAGACTGGAGACAGCTCACTCTTCCTAAATCTTAATGGTTCAAATGTCCACACTAGCTATCCAAGGTGGGAGACGTCAGGAAGTGAGACCACTCTTGCTAGTGGTTCAAGTGTCATTGAACACAATTCGGACGGAACGAGAACTGTATCTCTGTCTTGTACGTTCTATCCTGAGAATGGATTGCACAGAGAAATCACAGTATCAGGTAGCTTAGGATTGACCACTATCCCACGTTCAAGCTCTGTGAGAGTCGGTGCTGGTGTTATTGGTAGTGTTATCACTATCAACATTAACCGTCAAAATCCGAGCTTTAAGCATACCTTACGCTATAAGTGGGCTGGCAAGTCAGGGACGATTGCAAGCAATGTAGACACATCTACTAGCTGGACAATCCCCCTTGATTTTGCAAATGACATCCCGAACTCAGCAAGTGGTACAGGTACAATCTATGTTGATACTTATTCAGGCTCTACCAAGACTGGAACACAGTCAACGACATTCACTGCAAGTGTACCAGGTAATGTCAAGCCTACTTTTTCAGGTATCACACTGTCAGACTTGAATGGTGCAGCACAAAACCTCATACCAAGCGGTAACACGTTCATCCAAATCATCTCTAACATCAAGGTTACTTTCAATGGTGCTAAAGGTGTCTATGGTTCATCTATAACTGGCTATCGTGCTGAAATCGTAGGCAGAAACCAAGCTACGAGCTCAAACGGTGGGAGTCTTGGTATTATGAACTATCACGGCACAATCAAAATCAGGGCAAGCGTATCTGATAGCCGTGGTAGATGGTCAGACGCTAGTGAGGTATCTGTCACAGTTCTTGAGTATTTTGCACCTGCTCTTAGCTTTAGTATTGCAAGAACAGGCTCAACCTCTAGCACATTGACCGCTACGAGAAATGCCAAGATAGCACCTCTCACAGTGGCAGGTCGTCAAAGAAACACCATGACCTTGACTTTCAAGGTCGCAAGGCTTGGGACTACTAACTTTCAAGTGGACAACGGTCAAGCGACTGGTGCCTGGACAAGTATATCAAGTCTAGTCAATTCTCAGGCTAATCTTGCAGGAAACTACCTAGCTAATCAATCATGGGTTGTCATCGGCACACTAGAGGACAAATTCACTCGTACCGAGTTCATGGTCAACGTGGCCACGGAAAGCGTGGTTTTCTCTTATGACCGCTCAGGTGTCGGGGTCAACAAAATACGTGAGCGTGGCGCCTTAGATGTAAAAGGCGACATATACGCTAATGACCAGCCTATTCAACAATATCAGCTGACTAATAATGATGGAAGTTTAAGTAGAGGTAGTGCTCAATGGGATGGTGTTTGGAACAAAAAAGGGACAGAGTTTGGTTGGAGAAGTGGAAAGTACGCAGATAACCCTACTGGCAACGATTGGGGACTATTCCAAAATTATTGGCTTGACAGTTGGAAAGGCGTGCAATTTTTTACAGGAGTAACCTCAAACAGGTTTTTCTTTAGGACTTACAATAACAATACTGAGTGGAAACCGTCGCAATGGAAAGAAGTTGCTACAAAAGACGATATTCAGAGTCATACTCAAGGCACTGATTGGCAAAATCTACCATTGCAAAACGGTTGGGTATATCATCCTGATCACAATGGCATCCAGTATTCCAAATCGTTTGACGGCGTTGTTTATTTTCGTGGAGTTGGTTCAAAAGGAAAGACAGCTTATGGAACGGTTATAGCTCGATTACCAGTAGGTTTTAGACCGCTACATTCAACTTACATTTTTGCGCTCAACGATGATTTTTCAATCGCGGTTTTATGCATTTTAACATCGGGAGAAATAGTTGTAAAAAATAACGTTGACAACACATGGCTCAACTTTGACAATATTTCATTTAAAATTTAGAAAAAAGGAGAATATATGAAACTAGAATACGGTTCAAAATCTTTAGAATATGATGGAAGTGGTGCAGTATCAGCCACTAAGGTCACTTTAGTCAATGCAAATGGGGCAAATGTTCCAATCTTATTGCCAGCTGATAAAATCAGCTTGTCTAATACAGAATTGCTTGACCTTGCTCTTGATGTTATCTATCAAGAAAACTTTCCACAGCGTGCTGAAAACGAGAAATTCAGCAAGGTAGCTCAAGAATTGCAAAAGAACAAAGAGGCAGCGGCTCAAGCTGAGCAAGCAGCAACCGAAAACAAGGAAAATCTTGACACGGTATCAGCTATCACTGAGGTCTTGATTGCCTTGGCAGTCTCTCAAAATGGTGGCATGCCTACCCACGCTTATGGCAAGGTTGCTGCATTCATCAAGCCACTTGCTAAGGATAAACGTTATAACAACGGAGACATTATCGCAGGCGCTTATCCATTTGATACCAATCCAAAATGGCCAAAGGGTACGCAAACTATCTTTAAGCTTCAAATGCAAGTTACTGAGGGCTACACATACAAAGAGCAGTCACTTGCTGAAATGCTCCAACAAGGCGTCTTGACCGTAGTCATGCCCCGTATTGATTAGATAGGGGGAGGTTATGACATGGGTTGATATATTTGAAAAAATAATAAATGCCTTGACAAACCCTACAACGATTGGGGCAGTTGTCGCTGGTTGGTTTGGGGTTCGGACAATAAAGGCTGGAAACTTGAACAAACAACAGTTTCACGAACTCAAAGACGAGCTAGGCACTATCCACTCATCAGTGAATGACATTCGAGAAGTTGGAGAGGATAACAACAGGAAAATAAGTGAGGTTAACGATAAGCTAGTAGTACATGATGAGGCTCATCTAGTTACAATGTATCTAAGATTAGAGAGAGACATGACTACGGCTATCAATCGTGGATATACCACGATTCATGAATCTGATATCATTCACAAAATGCACGCTAGTTACAAAAAACTAGGTGGCAATGGATACATTGATAGTCTGTATAGCAAATACAACATTTTAGAAGTGAGAGCCTAGTAGGCTCTCTTTTTATTAGAAAGGAGGGCAAAAATTGGAAAAAATCATCAACAAAAAGATAGAGCTGACAAGCAACATCAGAGGAATTGATAAGCTCCAGCATGAGCTCTACAGCAAAGATAAAGAGATAGCTGAGTTTCATTTCACGATGAATGAGCTCACAGCTGAGAAAGTCATCTGTCTTTTTTACTTTAAAGGCACTAAGCGCTATAAAGAGGTTGAGGCTGTAATAGACGGCAATAGCTTTACAGTCAAGTTTGATAATTCTTTGATAATTGCAAGTGAGACAGTCGCAGGATACATCTATTTTGAGAAAGTTGAGAAATCTGCTGATGTGTATGCTTTCTCATTCAATGTCAAAATCTCTGAAATTGACAAGGCTACTCAGGCACCTGTCATGGAGTCAAAGACCAAGCGTGTCATAGATGTCAATAACATTGTGACAAAGGATGAGCTTGAGAGCTTGCTGCCTAAAAACAACGCCCCTACCACAACCTATGATGACAGTGAGCTGAGAGCTGAGTTTGCAAGTAAGGCTAATCAGAGCGATGTAGCTCATATTTTGGACGACATTGAGACTTTAAAAGCCAAGCCTGACAATACACCATCCGTGGACACTAGCAATTTAGTAACAAGAGATGAGTTAGAGAGTAAAGGCTATCTCACTCAACATCAGAGCCTGGATGGCTACGCTAAACACTCAGAGCTCCCTGAGCCGTACAATGACACAGAGCTCAAGGAACGAGTGGGACAGCTTGAGAATAAGAAAGAGATAGATGTCTCACAATTCGTGACTGAGGAGTCTCTAGCTGGCAAGGGATACCTTACTCAACACCAAGATCTTGGAGAATACGCCAAAAAGTCAGAAATCCCTCAGCCGTACAATGATAGTGGAGTCAAGCAAAGGCTTGCAACTATCGAGCAAAAAGAGCCTCAAAAGCTCAGCCTAAGCGGCAATACTGTCAGCTTGTCAGGTGGTGGTGGGAGCATTGTCCTACCAAGCGCTCCAGCTAACACAGGCGGACAAGTATCTGAGTATGAGATACACGGTGTCGGGATGCCTAACGGTCGAGTTACCGCCCCTGTTGGTACTACCTATGTTGATACCGCTATTACAAATAAAGCTCTCAAATGGATCAAACGCTCTGGCAATGATAATCAGGGCTGGGAGGTTCTGATGGGTGATACCGGATGGATCAACCTCCCTATTGTTTCAAAGCTAGGAGCTTCTTATTTAAAAATCAGACGTGTAAATAACATGGTTACTTATCAATTTGGTGGGTTAAGTTGGGGCTGGTTTGGTATTGTAAGACGGGGAGGCCCCGGATATGTCTTGCAACCTAGTGACCGTGACCGAAATTGTTTCATTTTAGGTTTAGGTGGAATACCTCAAGGTTTCCGTTCCGAGTTTAGTCTTATTGGAGGTATATACAATGACGCAGGAACGCCCTACGGTACATGGTATTTAGGAGGAAGTAGAGATGGTAATATGCTGAGATTTCAGTTTACTGACCCGGTGCCTACCAATAAAGATATTGGAGACATCCGTGTCAGCGCTATTTCTTACCTAACATCAGACCCATGGCCTGACCGCTTGCCGTAACTAACAACAATAAATAAATAAAAAAAGAGGAATTAAAAATGAAAATTAACTGGAAATTACGCTTTAAGAATAAAGCGACTCTTGCTGCTATCGTTGCTACAGCAATCTTGCTAGCGCAACAACTAGGCTTTAAATTGCCTGACAACATCAATGATGTAGCTAATACAGCTCTTACATTGCTTGTTTTGGTTGGGGTCGTTTCTGACCCTACTACATCAGGATTGTCTGACAGTACGCAAGCTCTGGACTATGATCAGCCAAAGAAAGGATAAGATAAGATATGTCAACTAAAGCAGAAGTATTACAATTTGCCCATAATCTAGCAAATAGCGGAATGGGCGTGGACAACGACGGTGCGTATGGTACGCAGTGCGCAGACTTGCCATGTTACATCATGCGCCAATTTTTCGATGTCAGCCTATACGGTAACGCCTATGACTTGCTAGCCTCAGCTGAAAGCCAAGGAGTAGATGTCCGTTATGATGTCGCTTATCCTGAGGCTGGTTGGATCTTTGTCAAGAGTTTTGTAGCTGGTGACGGTGTCAATTACGGCCACACAGGTCTTACTGTTGAAGATAGTGACGGCTTGACTGTCAAGACCATTGAGCAAAACATTGACGGGAACTGGGACTTTTTGGAAGTCGGCGGCCCTGCTCGTTATCATGAGCGAACAGTTGGGGAAATCGTTGGTTATATCGTGCCTCCTTACGAGGACGGCACAGATGATGTCTCAGAAGTTGAGACAGAGCCAACAACTGACGAGATTGTCCTTGAGGCAGAAGACGGTACATTTACAGTCGGTGAGGCTCATATCAATGTACGACGTGCTCCAAACCTAACAAGTGATGTCGTGGCAGTTTATGAACCAGGAGAGACCGTTCAATACGACTCTAAAGGTTCAGCTAATGGCTATCGTTGGATCAGCTTTGTAGGTGCCTCTGGCAACCGAAACTATATGGCTATCGGACAAACTGACGAGGCTGGCAACCGTATCACTCTATGGGGTACTGTAGACTAAATTTACTAGAAAGCAAAATTTAATTACACTAAAACCGCAGGCATTTGCTTGCGGTTTTTTTGTTTGCTCTGAAAGTATTTTCTAGCAAAGAATTTTAGTACCCTTGATTGAAATGTTAGTGGTCCTTCTTATCATTAGCGTCCTACTCTTACTGTTTGTGCCAAACTTAACTAAGCAAAAGGATGCAGTCAATGATAAGGGGAAAGCAGCTGTCGTCAAGGTGGTAGAAAGCCAAGCAGAACTCTATAGTCTGGATAAAAATGAAGATGCTAGTCTAAGCAAATTACAGGCAGATGGACGTATCACTGCTGAGCAAGCAAAAGCCTATAAGGAATATCATGCAAAACAAAAGACAAGTCAAACAGTTTCGGATTAGGGCTTTTACTATGCTAGAAAGTTTATTGGTCTTAGGAATAGTCAGCCTGTTAGCCTTGGGTTTGTCAAGTTCAGTTCAATCAACTTTTGCAGCTGTGGAAGAACAGATTTTCTTTATGGAGTTTGAGGAACTTTATCGAGAAACACAGAAGCGAAGTCTGGCTAGTCAGCAAAAGATGAACTTAATGCTAGAAGAGAGAA
>ERZ773018.439-NODE-439-length-24941-cov-3.008037_pt1 | contig 24941 bp, 30 predicted proteins | sample MGYA00580840_ERZ773018 | MGnify/ENA primary metagenome ERZ773018 (study PRJEB29015, sample SAMEA2738125) | human oral metagenome | biome: human oral; feature: human-associated habitat; material: saliva | place: China | collected 2256 ... | reverse complement strand
CCTTACAGTTACTGCATCCGATGAAGATGGTAAACGTGTTATTGATTTCGAACCAGCTGTTGATTTGAAGAAATTCATTAAAGACGATAAGCTCGTCGACGTTGAATAATAACTGATAATATTGGAGGTTAGGTGAATAACCTAACCTCCTATTATATCTTTTATTTTTAATCGGAGACACGTGAAATGAAAAAAGGCGTAATAAATGGGACGATGTATACCATTTATGACTTCGATACTGTAATGAAGAATGTTGAAGACATTAATATTGCTGTCGAAGAAGATGGTAAAGTCTTTCCTATTATAGGTAAATCTAATGCATACCAAACTAATGGTGTTGTACTTGATGGATGTATGGCGACTTTCATCAGTGCAGATAAAGACCAGTCTAAGTATGAATTAGAAAATATGAAGATTATTGATTTTAGTAATGCTAAGAGCATGCAAGATCAAATTGAAAAGTCTAGTGAGTTACGTTCTATGGAAGAGACTATCTTGATTAACCCAGATAATATCTTCAATGTTAGAATTAAACCAAATGACTTACCTGAGATGATTGGTCTGAAGGAAGCTGTTAATCGTAAGAATATTGATATTAACAAATATGCTTATCGGTTTGGGGATAACTTTAATAATGACCGCCGTCTATTTGAAAAGGATACTATCACATTAGCAAAGATTAAGACAATCGCTGAAGCATTAGATATGGATTGTTATGTAATCTTTGAAGATAGAGAACCAAATGTACCTAATCCAATTGGGTCACAAATTAAAGTTAAGATCACCAATATTGGGGAGGGTGACAATGAACACACAAGCTAAGTTTATCGCAGACTATAACGATAAAAATAGACCTAAGTTCAACGATATATTCTTCACTAAGTCAGATGATGATATCATTGAAGACTTGAAGGATGTTATTCTTTCATGTGAAAGAAACAAATTCTATACTATTAAAGTATTAGGATTCGAAGTTATAGATGATTATACCGAAGTACAAAAGTTACTTATCGGTGATGAAACACCATCTATATCTATTAAAGACTCTGACCTTAAGATATTGAAAGTAACTTATCATGTAGCTTGTACTAAAGATGAAGAAACTTTTGATGTACTTATTGCGATCCCAAGAGTTATTGATGGTGCTTATATTCATTTAAATGGTAATGATTATTTCCCATTATTCCAGTTAGTTGATGGTAGTACTTATAATAATACTACAGCATCAGCAGCTAAGACTCAATCTATTACACTTAAAACAAATTCCAATGCAGTTAAGATGCTTCGTAACTTCGTTGATCTAAATACAACGAAAGAAGAAACAGTTCGTGCAGCTATGTTTAGTGTATACTTATTTGATCATAAAGTTACACTATTCGAATACTACTTAGCTAGATTCGGATGGTATGAAACTTTAAGCAAGTTTAACTTTGAAGATATAATCAAGATCTCTGATCATGATATTAACGATCCAGAGTATTATACTTTTGCAGTTGCTAATAGTCATATGAAGAGTCCATTCTATATCTCTGCAGTGAAAACCTTTGTAGATAATGATCGAATTCTACAATCCTTTATTGCATCATTCGCTAAAGCTATAAGCTTATATGCAACTAAGAAGACTACACTTGACCAAATTTATACTACAGAATTCTGGATATGTAAATTAGGTTATAACTTTGTATCTTCTGAAACTTCTGTATTCACTAAAGGTAATGCAATCATCGAATCTTTGGAAAACTCTTATGATATTCCAACTAAGAAACGGTTGCGTCTACCTGACCATATCAAAGAAGACATCTATTCTGTATTGAAATGGATGGCATGTGAATTCTCTTCAATTCGTTTGAAGAATAACTTAGATGCTTCATCTAAACGGATTAGATGGTCTGAATATATTGCAGCTATGTATATTATGCTTATCAATGTTAAACTTAGACGTTTACCAGAGAAGCATGATCCTAACATGGAAGCTTATCGTATCAAACAGCAATTGAATACACCACCAATGGCTTTGATTGCTGAGTTACAGAAGTCTAACTTAAAAGGTTTCCGTAATATGGTTAACGATAGAGATTCATTCTTACAATTGAAGTATACCATTAAAGGTCCATCTGGTCCTGGGGAATCTAATAGTAAGAATGTAGCACGTAATGTACGTGCAATCGATCCATCTCACTTAGGGATTATCGATTTGAATACATCTTCCGCATCAGATCCTGGTGTAGGTGGGATGTTATGTCCACTCAACTATGGTGTATATGAATGGAATTCTTTCACTAATGAAGAAGAGCCTAATGTATGGGATGATAACTTCAGTAAGATGCTTAATATATACCGTGAAGAGAAAGGTTATACATCTGCAATCATGTTAGCAGATGATGCTGGATTAGAATTGACAGATACTAGAAATCCAGAGGCTGTAGCATTCGATGCCCATTTACTTGGTCAAACAATTGCTAAGGTAGCTAGAACTCGAGCATTTGAAAAACAACTTCGTCCAGCTTTAATTAACATGGAAGACAGCTGTTCAATATACTTTGAGGAGGTTTAAGATGGCTGATATCTATTACAGATATTTTGTGTTCTCCAGAACTCAAATGGAAGCACTTAAAGAACGCTATAATAAACTCGGTAAAGAAATTGAATTCGGTAAAGTAGTAGTTGGTGGTGTCAAGAAAGAATATACTGATATTCTTCTTGACATGAACCAAGCTAAATACTCTGATTCAATTAAAGTTGCTGAGGGCGATATTCGCCATATTATTTATACGAAGACTAAATAGGAGGTTCACATGAGTGTAGGACAAGCAAATACTGATATTCATAATTTTGGACATTATTTGGTAAAACTTCTTGATACAAATTCCTTGTATTGGGATAAACTAGAAAGCATATCTCCAGATTATGATCTTCTTAATGACCATAATGAAAATTATTTCGTTAAGACTATGGAACTTATGGAAGCTAAACAAGGATTCATTGTTGGATCTCATGCATATGGTCGTAAGCTAAATATTCGTGGTAAAAATATCATCTTGGTATACAATGAAGATATTGACGCTGAATACCTTACAGATAATCCATTCAGCGTAGCGGTGAATCGTGAGTCAGATTCTATTTATTCTTTATTGATTAACTTCAATGCATTCGTTAAACTTATAGCTAAGAAAGATTATAATGGAATATATTCTTTCTTCGCTACATTCTATAGCTGGGTATGTGGGAAGGAAACACCACAAACTTTCCTATATGCAATTCTTACATATATCGATGTAGTTTATCATAACTTGAACTTAGAGAAGGTTAAATCTTTCATCGATTTCAATATTGCTAAATCTACTGATATTATTCAACAAGTTCTTATGAGTAAATTCAATATTCCAAATCCACACAGATTCACTTCTGATACATTAGATATAATGGAGCTTGATAATAATAGCGTTTTTGCAGAATTATTCTATTATCCACGATATACTAAATATCTTATTAAAGCTGGTTCTGTACCAGAATTCAATCTTAAAGGATTTATTTCTATGATAGAAGAAGCATTTGAAGATCAAGTAACTAATCTTGAACTTCGTAATGTACTATTAAGTACTAAATACTTTAATGATGCTGAAATGGTTGAAGATAAAGAATCTAAATACACTAAAGTTGTATTCAAAGACTTACTTGAATTTGAACCACGATTTGAAGGACAAATTGATCTGTTATTCAAAATGTCTGATGAGTTGATGATTCCTACAATGGATATTATTTACAAAACTATTGATGACTGTATCGAAAAACATGGTATCAAAGAAGTAACTGAAGAAGATCAAGAAGCTAAGAAACTTCAATTAGAATCTGATATTGAAGACCAAATCAAGAAAGCTATTGAAGGAATGGATAAGAAATAATATATTACCCTCTAGGATACATAATCCTAGAGGGTTTTATTTTTTAAGGTGGTGAGATATATGAAAGAAGCAATTATTGATAATTGCACTTGCCCTAAATGCTATTCAAAGAATTTTGATCTATATACTGCTAATGGTAAACCAGTAAGTTATGCTAATATTATCTTAGCTTTTAGTAAAAATCCAGAGCAAGTATTAGATAATCTTAATAGATACCAGTTATATAAATTCAAGTGTAATGATTGTGGTAAATCATTCTCTATCGATTGGAGATGGGGATTACCATACCCTACTATGGAGAAACTAGACGTGTAACCTTGAACAAAGCAATAATAAATGAAAGGAGAATTTACTTATGATTACAAAGAATAATATACTATACATTATAGGTGCTATTATTTATATTGCTTGTTTTGGGTATATTGTACATGATATGCTTCAAACTCCAGAAGGTAGAGTGCTACTATTCATTTATACGACCTCTGTTGTATTAACAGCATTAATTATCGTTATTGGCTATAAAATATCAAAGGCACTCTTAAGTATACTCGAAAAGTATACGGGGTGATATTATGATAGAATTGACTCTCGCAATTTTAATAGCCGCATCAATGTTAACTCTCATTTCCAATATTAGCTTTATAGTTAATATAGGTTTAATTTTAATAACTGTACTTTGTGTTATTACGCAAAGAAAAAGGTAATAATTATGATTATGACTGTTTTTGAGTTAATATTGGGATCAACGTTTATAGTCAGTTTTGGTTATAGGCTTATGTATGGACCTGAAATTAATACTGATTATATCGTCTCAATGATATCAATAATTTTACTATTCATTATTTACAAATTTATACGATAATAAACAATCCAATACCATAGACTTGTTTATTTTACAGAGAGAGGGATGTTATAAATAATGAATGTAACGCTACTGATAACTATATTTTTAGTTATCATTATTATTTCACTATTATATATGGCAATCCGAATGTTATATAAAGATCATATAACTGAATCACCATTGTATATAGTAACAGATAAACGTAGTATGGTTATTAACGAAACCGATGACTATCTTAGACTTATTAATAATGAGCGATCTATATTCTTAGTTGAACTAAATGGAGAATTCTTTGTTAATGTAACAGCAGAATCTTATAGTAGAGTTAAGATTGGAGATCAAATTATTATAACTATGGCTAATGATAGTAGAGATTTCATGATTAAAAAATTATAGGTATTTGTAATGAAACTATTATCAATTCGACTTGAAAACTACATAGGTATTTACAACGGTCGTGGTGATAATATCTTAGAGGTAGACTTATCACAGTCTACCTCTAATATCGTCATCATTCGTGGCTCCAATGGTTCGGGTAAGTCCACATTATTAAAAGCATTATCTCCACTCCAAGATGATAATACAGCTATCATTCCTGGAATGGAAGGTAAAAAAGTATTAAGATATCTTTACAATGGTGAAGTATATGAAATCTTATACGTTCACCCAGTAAAGACTGATGGCTCTAGAGGTCAAGTTAAGATGCAAGTATATAAAGGAATGAACCGAGTTGAGTTGAATCCTACTTGGAACGTGACTTCTGGTAAAGACATCATATTTGATCTATTTAACTTAGATGCTAACTTCCTTACATTATCTCAACTATCTTCTGAAGATAGAGGATTAGCAGATAAGAAGCCGGCTGAACGTAAGAAGTTTGTTAATAGTATTATTAATGGCATTGAAGTATACAACAACATGTATAAAGTCATTACTAAGAAGTATTCTACATTTAAGAATATGATTAATACTATATCATCTAAGATTAGACAGATTGGTAATATAGAAGAATTAAACGCTAGATTTATCAATATCTCTAAACAAGTAGAAGATGTATCTAGTGAACGAGATAAAGCAGTAATCGAAGCATCTAAAATTGATGCAGAGATTGGTATCTTGACTAGAGATAATAATCTTGAAGAATACTATAAGATCAACGAAGAGATACGAGATAATATTGATTATATCAGTGCATCTAAATCCCAAGTTATTGATCTTTCTAAAGGAGAGTTAACTAGTGAGAACCTAACTGAATTGGATTCTATTATTAAATCTAATCTATCTACATTCGAGAAGAATATAATCTCTTGTAATATAGATCTGGCTACACATATGGCTAAGAAAGAGAATATATCCAAAGAGAATGATGAAGTATTTAAGTCTTTACAGGCTAAGATAACTAAACGTGGTACTTTATTAGATGGAGGATTCAGTGATTCTGATCTAACTCTATATAAAGAAACTAAAGCTAAGATAGATGAGCTTAATAAAGATATTGATAATCTAAATTCTTCTATTAAAAATCTTTCCGAAGCAGAGGCTTTAGTCAATGCTATGGAAATGATCGTCCCAGTATTAGATAGTCTTTATAATGGTTTAGATGCTACCACAAAGAAAGATAAATATAATTTCGTTAAGACTACATTAGATGCTGATGGTAAGTATGTAGACCAAACCGTTGAGTTATCTCGTACTTATAATGAAGTATCTAGAACTGTGGGCGAATTAGAGTCTGAGGTATTAGCTTATGAGATATTATTCGATAAAGCTAAATCATTAGCCTTACGTCCTAAGGAATGTAAGATAGATGATTGCTCATTTGTTAAAGAAGCAATTGAAGCATCATCTAAACATCCTGAGAAACGCATCAATGATATTAATAAAGAAATCAATGGGTCCAAGACTTTATTGAAATCTCTAGAGAAAGATATTGAATCTTATAAGGAATTATATGATTTCTATAAACGATTTAGTAATCTTCATGGAATGGTTCTATCTTTCAGAAAGCTATTAGATAAGAGTCCAGTTAAATATATAACAGACCCATATACTCTATTAACTTCTTTAGACCATATGGAACAACTAATGGTTGACTTCAACCAGATTCGTGGTATCTTCAATATTATTACAACTAAATCTAACTATGAAGAAATTATCGAATCCCTAAAAGAACCAGCGGCGAAGTATGAAGCAAACAAGGCTCTAATCGATGAATTAGATTCTGACATCGCTTCATTGAAGGATAGAATGAATTATATTAAAGAAGATCTAATTAGTGAAGAAGATATAATTTCTAAACTAAAATCTGATATCGAACTCTATGAATTCAAGACAGAAGTATATACTAAATGTAAGTCTTTAGTAGATGAATGTATTGGACTTGATCTAAGAAATGAAGAACTTCAAGCTCAAATTAATTCATTATCTGATATAGCATTTAAAGTTAAAACTTTAGATGCTAGAATGGCTGAAGCTAAGTCTAGAGCTGATAGATTGAATAATGACCTAAATCTTATTCTTAATGAAAGAGATAAGATAGCCTCAAATAAAACGTTGTTAGAAGACTATATCAGGGACCTAGACCTGTATAACAAGAATTTCTCGATTCTCGAAACTATACGTTACTATTTAAGCCCAACTACGGGCATTCAGACAGTGTTTATGAGAACGTATATGGGAAATATTATTTTGAAGGCTAATGAATTATTAAGTTTGATATTCAATGGTCAATTCATTATACAACCATTCGTGATCAATGAGGCTGAATTTAGAATACCATGTCTTGGTAATGGATTAGTTAATGATGATATCTCTTCTATGAGTACAAGTCAAATCTGTATGATTAGCATGATCTTATCATTTGCAATCCTATCTAACTCTTCAACAGATTATAATATCTTAAAGTTAGATGAAATTGATGGTGGTCTTGATACAGAGAACCGTATTCAATTCATCGGGTTATTAAAGCAACTTATCACCATGGTTGGATGTGAGCAATGTTTCCTTATTAGTCATAATATGGAATATGATGCTGACACTACAGTGATTGATATGGCTGCACGTCCAGTATTAGTTAGATAGGTGATAATATGAATAATAGACTTACATTTAAAGATGGTATAATTTCAGGATTACCAGAGGATAAAACTGTAAATCTTATAGTATTATACTCTGGTGGATTTGATTCTACTATACTTCTTAAATCTGCATTTGAAATGGCTAATTGCGGTGATAATAAAATTATCACCGTCTATGCTCTAAATGTACAGAATGATCTTTTATGTACAGATAAAATCAAATTAGAAAAGAAATATGTTAGACGATTCATAGACCATCTAAATAGAAAGAAATCCAATTCTAAAAAGATTAAACTAATAGAGTTTAAGCAAGGGTTATTTAACATAGAATCCGACAACTATGTAGAAAATGCATATGATATGATTTTCATAAATGCAATAAATAGCGTTGTCCCATTTATTGGTGGAGCTGATATCAATATAGTTTTAGGTGGGGCTCTTGATTCTGATTCTAGAGGATGTCATTTACCTTATTTTAAAGAAGAAGTGGAGAATTTTGTTAAACCATTCAATTCTATTGAAACATGGATGGAATTCCCATTACTCCGTTTAAAAAAGGCAGATGTCCTAGCATACATTATACGTAATAAGTTATATAAATATTGTACTTGTTGCGAAAATCCAAATGGTATCAATATTTGTTATAGCTGTAAAGGACATGCACTTGGGTTATTCGATCTACTTTTCGAATATAGATTAGGTAATATCGATCTAACCGAAGAGGATGTAAAATTTGCAGAATCAGAATTAACAAGAATTTTAGATGGAATAGACGATTAACTTTGGAGGTCCTATTATGTATGATTTCGCAAGTGCGTATATATTTACACAATTTTTATCCATTATAGCATCTATTGCAGCTATTGGACTTGTAATCACAGTATTTAAAGAAATCTAAAAACTCGGACTAGTCTCTAGCAGACTAGTCCACTTTCTTTTTTTTTGTAATTCTTTAATGCTATGGCTGTATATTATTAAGGTGATATGATATAGTTATATTAGTTAAAGGAGGTATATATCATGTTAATCACATTATTCCATTTCATGTTGGCACTAGGCTGCTTTAGCCTAGCACATTATCTTGACATTAGCAACCCATATTCATTAGGAATAGTAATTCCTATCGGGTTCCTTTTCGCTATTGGCGTAATATTTTCATTTATGACATGGGCGGCTGCCTGCGATTGGTTATTAAACGACCAATCACCAGAATACAGAGGTCATAAGAAAATTAAAAAGACTAGAGCATAAGCTCTAGTCTTTTATTTTTTTTTAATTTTTTTATAAGTTATATATTATAAAGGTGATTTATAGTTTATATATTCCCATAAGGAGGAAACAAACAATGAGAACTGAAGTATTTATATTAATGACATCCGTGGTTATTATCGCTATGAATGTAATTGGAATGTATCCAAGCATAGTAAATATTATGGATGACTACAATTTAAAGGTTTCATATGGTATGCTTATAATCAATGCTACTTTGATTATTCTAGCTATCGTACAGGCTTATTTTGTTATTTATATTAGAAATAACAAATAGTTTGACATTTATATAGAGGAGGAAGTATGAGCAAAAAGCAAGCTAAAGTGAGTTTGATGTATCTACTATTAATGATAATATTCTCACTTATAGCATATATATGCTTAAAAGTATTTAGTGCTATCACTATATTAATAGCTAGTATCGGAATAGTATCCGCACTCATTTCTGCTATTCTATTTTGTTGGCAAATATACTTTAGCTTAAAAAGATAGTTATGATATTCTTAACAAGCTTTTTAGGAATCTTAATCCTTCCGTGGATTATTTTGATTCCATTATTTTTATTAGAATGGATTTTAGGATCTCACATAGTTGTAACTCCATATGTGATTGAAGTTCTTATTATCTATGATTTAATAATTGGAGTTGCTTTAATATGTAAATATATTATTGATAAAATTGGAGGGGAATAATGATACCGAGTGATAAGTTAACTAAGTATGATTATTATTATCTCAGTGTCGCAAATCAGATATTGAGTAATGGTGATATGCGAGATAACCGTACAGGTATTAGAGCTATTTCATTACCACATGTCTGTATGACATTTGATCTGGAAGATGCATTTCCAATCTTAGCTTCTAAGTTTGTAGGATTTAAAACTGCAGTGAAGGAGCTACTATGGATTTGGCAAATGCAATCTAATGATGTCCGTAAACTCCAAGATATGGGAGTGCATATCTGGGATGAATGGATGCGTGAAGATGGTACTATTGGTAAGGCTTATGGATATCAATTAGCTAAATATAAGCAAGTTGATAATCTTATTAAGACTATCAAAGAAGACCCAACTAATCGTCGCATGGTTGTAACCCTCTGGAACATAGAAGATTTACCAGATATGGCACTACAACCTTGTGCATTCCAAACACTTTGGAATATTAATCATGGTAGATTAAATTGTATGCTTACTATCCGTAGCAATGATTGGTTCTTGGGACAACCATTCAATGTTACTCAGTATGCAGTCTTAGTTCATATGATTGCTCAAGTTACAGGGTATAAACCTGGGCAGTTGACTGTGTGTATTAATGATGCTCATATCTATGAGAATCATATACCTCAAATGCAACAACAAATGGGATTAGTTGATTTGAATGATCTTACAGATACTATTAAAACTAATAGAGAATGTAAGCCTAAACTAATTCTAAACAAGGAAGTTAAAAACTTCTATGATTTTAAGATTGAGGATTTTGGTTTAGAAGGATATACTCCTGGACCAAAGATTAAAGGAGAAGTGGCAGTATAATGAGAAGACTATGTACTCTTAACGCTATTGTGACAATGGATATTAAAAATAATATATCTAATTATGATGGTAGTGTGATATTTAAAATACCAGAGTTTGAGAGAAGAATAAGACAGCTCACTTTAGGTTGTACAATCATTGTGGGTAGAAAAACTTGGGAGAGTATGAAGCCTTTGAATCATCGCCATTATATAGTTTTAACGAGAGATAAAAACTATGATATTGGCAAAATCAATGGACAATACAAAGTATCTATAGCTCATAGAAAACTGGATGTATTTTCCATCTTAGCTAAGAATGGAACTAGTACAGCATATCTAATTGGTAGTGAATCTTTATTAAATGAATTCGATAAATACATTCATAGATTTACTATCTGTAAAATTAGACATAACTTATGTGGTATAAGTAAGTTTAAAAATACTCTTAACGATAAAAAGTATTTATGTATCGAGAGTAAGGAATATAAATACTATAATACAAAAGAGCTGAAAGAGTATAAATGGCAATATGCGAAATATGTTAAACGCCAACCAGACATTCCAAAGTTAAGTGCAAATATGAGTCGATTTAGAAGAAGACCAAAAATTTATAAGGGATAGGCTAAATCAGCCTATCCTATAAATTTATTTAAAGGAGTATATTATGACAAAAGAAAACATAAGAAAGCTATATTGTACTATATATGAAATAGAGTATATGCTCAATATAGATCTAGATATTATAATCAAAGATGCAGGTGAATTTGACGTACATACTCTAAAATTAGAGGATGGATCTACTGTAGTAATAGATCCAGGTAGTATATACTTTATTAGCCCAGATGGGGAAGAAGGTATTAACCTTATTAATAAAATAGCGTTTTCAATTACTAAAAATCTTACTAAAGAGCAATTGAAGTCATTAGTTATTAGATTTAAATATCTAGCTAAGGAATTAGAACCTGTAGGTCTAGCTATGGCTACATCTGCAGATCTTGCAAGTAATCGTATTGAAGCTATTATTAAGTATCTATATTAAGGTATATATAAATTACAAGATATTTGTATATTATTATTGTGAATCAATGATTATAAGTACTACATATCTATTTAGAAGATGAGTAGTATTTTATAATATAGCGTATTTTAAATATTATTAGGAGGGTTCTATCATGAACAAGAAAACAATCTTAACAACTTTCGTATTGACAGCAGTAGCAGCATCTACATTTGCAGCTGGTATTAACAACACAGTTGATCCTGCAGCGGTAGCAATGGGTGCTGAAGCTTATGGTAATTCTAATACGATTACTGCAGGTGGTACATCTGCATTTGCAGTAGGTTATAATAATACTATTAGTGCAGATAATGCAGTTGCATACGGTAATAGTAATAAAGTCAAAGGTACTAATGCAATTGCTGGTGGTGAATACAGCTATGCAAAAGGACGCAATAGTGTTGCTATTGGCTCTTCTGCACAAGCATTACAAGATAATACATTTGCTATTGGTTCTCAAGCAAGAACTAATGGCGAAGATGCTTTAGCATTCGGTAACGGTGCTTATGCAGAAAACCAAGCTACTGTAGCTGTAGGTAAATCCACAAGAGCCAAAGGGTTAATGGGTACAGCCGTAGGTTATGGTACTCGTGCCACTGCTGATTATACAACAGCTGTTGGTTATCAAAACGTAGTTACTGGTCAACAATCTAGTGCCATTGGCGTAAATAATGAAACTACTGGTCAATTTGCTTCTGCCGTAGGTACTAATAATGAAACCAATGGCAGTTATGCTTTTGCGGCAGGATTCAAATCTAAAGCGGTTGCTGATAACTCTATTGCTGTAGGTAATCAAGCAGCAGCTTCTGGTGATCATGGTTTAGCTATTGGTACTATTGCAAATGCAACAGCTACAGATGCAGTTGCAGTTGGTCATAGTGCAAATGCCACTGGTAAATATTCTGTAGCTATTGGGTCTGATAATAAAGCTGAAGGTGAAGCTGCAGTGAATATTGGTAGCAATAATCATGGTGCATATGATCATGCTACAATTGTTGGTAGTGAAAACAATATCGCATATAGTGATCATTTAGTAGATCCATACGGCGATGTAGTTGTAGGCACTAAGAATAATATGCAAGATAGCTATTTCAGTATTGCTGTAGGTACTAATAATAGTCTTAGTAATGCAGACAATTCTGTAGCTCTTGGTAACAATACTTCTGTAAGTGTAGCAGAATCAGTAGCTATTGGTAATAACTCTAAAGCCGAATCTGTGGTTGGTACATCTTCTGCAAGTATTGGTGGTACTACATATAACTTTGCTGGTGGCACGCCTGTAGGAACTGTATCTATTGGTGATACAGCTAAAGAGCGTACTTTAACTAACGTGGCAGCTGGACGTATTTCTAATACTTCAACTGATGCAGTTAATGGTTCTCAATTACATGCAGTTGCAACTGAAGCTGCTAAACATACTGTAGTTACAGCTGGTAGTAATATCAACGTAACTTCTGGTACAGCAGCAAATGGTGGTACTAAATATACTGTAGCTTTAAGCAATAACTTGAATATTGATAGTGCAGCATTTGGTGCTAACACAGATCCAATTCATAGTGTTATTGATAAAAATGGTGTAGCTGTATTCAATGGCGATGTAGATACTCACTATAATGCTAATGGTGTATATATTGAAGATCGTAATACATTGGATAATGCTCAATATGATCTAAATGGTATGGTAGCAGATTCTAATGGTAAACGTGTAGAATTTACTACAACTAATATCACTGCAGGTGGTCAACAAATTCATGGCGTAGCTGCTGGTACAGCTGGTAATGATGCGGTTAATATGAACCAATTGACTTCTGCGTTGAATCAAGTTAATAGTAATAATAATGCTTTGAGTAATATGGTTAAAGCTAACCATCAAGAAGCTCGTAAAGGCATTGCCGGTGCTGCAGCGTTAGCTGGTTTACATCCATTGGATTTTGACCCAGATCATAAATTAGACATTATGGCTGGTTATGGTCATTTCCATAGTACAAATGCAGGTGCAGTTGGCGTTGCTTACCGTCCAAACGAAGATCTTATGTTTACAGTTGGTACTACATTTGGTAGTGATAATGTAATCAATGCAGGCGTATCCTATAAAGTAGGTGCACGTTCTGAAGTATCTCGTTCCAAAGTTGCATTAATTAAAGACCTAGATGAAGCTAAGAAAGAAATTGCTCAACTTAAAGCTGACAATGAAAAAATCAAAGCTATCTTAGAAAAAGTTCTAGGCGAAGCAGTTGATTTAAAATAATTAGATAAGAATACTTAAGAGATAGAGTCTTAGCACTCTATCTCTTATTTACTCTATAGGAGGATAACAATGGAAACATTTAACGGCATGTATTTTGGAGCATTTGAGAAATTTGAATATGTAATAGAAGAATTCCTAAATGCCGCTCCAGAAATCGATTGTACTTATCATCTAGAAGGTGATAAATATGGCGATGTTAGGTTCGACATTATTAAATCTGAAAACAGGATCGAATTTACTATTAATAATATTAAATTCAGATTTGTTGAAGATCACATAGTATTCTTAAACTCATATGGAACTTTTAGAAATCATCCATATATTCTATATATGATGGTTAAACTATTCCATCAATTATATCTTGATAATAACACTGAAATCTTTAAAGATAAGAAAGATAAAGTATTAGATGTAATTGATGCATTCTTACTCTTGGAAGGTTGGTTCGAAGATCCTAGAATTAAAGAAGCTGAAGATGAAGAATATAAAGCTGAAGCTGATCGGATAATTAAAGAGAATAAAGAATTCTTGGATGACTATTACGAGTCCAACCCTAATGACATTTAAGGAGAGAATGATGAGAGAACTTATTATTTGTGTATGTTTAATTGGTTGCTTTGGTGTAGCTAATGCTAATAGTATTGAGCAACCTAAAGAGGTTAAGATCGTTCATAATGATGATAGTGTTATTCTTCATAAGAAGATCTATCAATTAGAAAAACGTATTGAACGATTAGAGGAGTTACTAAAGAAAGAAGGTAAATAATATGGGCTTTATTGGTCAAGGAAATCCAAAACTAATTTGTTATCTAATACATTTGGAGAAAACAGATCCAGATGCATATATTAGTATTCGTAGAAAGGCATTTGAATATGCAGCAGCTAATTCATATGATCCTATGAAGATGGCTACTGCAGTATCTGCAGGTGAAATAGTAGATGGTCTTAAAGTAATCTTTGGTATCATCAAATTAATAATTAAGATATTCTTTAGTGATGACGATAAGAAGAAAGAATCTCGTGCAGATCAAATTGCTAAAGAAATAGCTAAGTATACATATGCTGAACTATTTGAATCTGTACGTACAGTTGATTGTATGTCGCCTAAAGAAAAGGCTCAATATTTATTAGATCATGAGGTGTAATATGATAAACTTCGAATACATAAAGAGATTCTTTATAGGTGACGGAAGATTCAGATATGTACATAATTTATGCACAAATGAAATGCTTGTTGAATTACAAAATGGTCAAAAATTTACAATTACACAAGAAAAGAAAGTATTTAAGATAGTATATATTTTACCATATGGTATAAAAGTTAGTTTCATTATCTATGATGAAGACGATTTTAAAAATTCAATTGAAACCATATATAAATCTGCAACAATATCAGATGATCAACCTGAAGAAACTGAAGAAGTTGAACCAACTGTATCTATAGAAGATATTAAATTAGCACTAGATTCATATGGTTATATATTTAAAGATTTTACAACAGTCGAAGGAGATATTGTTATTTTAGTACAATATAGATCAGATATAAAAATCTGTATCTCTAAAGACAAAGATAAATGGGTTTTTGAATGTGAATGTAAATATATATATAGAACTGAAAATAAAACATTTGAAGCAGATAGTATGGTAGAAATAAATCGCATTCTATCAAAATATAAATCTATAAGTGACTTTAATTATGAAGACTTAATTAAGTATCCTATAGGAGGAAATACTATGTGTAAACAAACAGTGAACAAAAGCTTTGATTTCTTAAATGATTACAAAGTAGTCAAACTGGCAGAAAAAGCTATCAATGATAATTTTGCAGAATTGGCAGAATTATTCTTTAACTACTCTAATAGCGAAGAAGAATTAGAAACCATTTTATTATGTGGTAATTCTAAAGTATTATTCTTCGCATATGGATCTAATAGAAAGATTACTATTGAATTTGGACAAGATGGCGAAGAACCATTCCGTTATATCCATACAAATAATGGTATTAATATGCTGAATGACTATGATCCTAAGGCATTAAATACCATTGGTAATCTTATTGAGTCTGCAGTAGATGCATGGTTAGAAGATGATGAAAATAGAATGAATTCTATTGGTTTGAATGATCATATGTTAAGTTTAGTTGATAATATCAAGACTATGATTAACTTGATTAATACTACTATAGGAAAGTACAATGTATAATACAAATAAGTAAATGTGTTGGCAGGAGTAGGGATTTAATCCCTACTCCTTCCTGCTTTTCTTTTTTTGTAATAGTGGATATATATATAACTGTATATTATTAAGGTGATATGATGATATTAGTTTATAGTTAAGCCTATAAAGGCAGAAAGGAGTCATATCATGGAAAAACTAAACTTTTACTTCAAACTTGGCAGAATCGAAAAGATGATTGTTGCTATCCTTGGTAAATTTAATAGAGATCTTATTATCTCTGGAATCTCTAATGGATCAGTTATGTCTCATGATCATAAGCTTATGATCAATATGGGAGACAAAGTTATTACGCACGTTGGTCAATTCATTGAGTATAGACATCCAGAGGAAATCGTCTGGAAGCTAATCCAATTTAATGAAGAGTACGACTTTGGTTGGGATGAATTTCTAACAGCTTTAGAATTGGCTGCTGAAGAAATTCAACGACTAAAGAAAGTAGAAGTAGAGTAGAGGGTTATCCTCTACTCTTCTCTTTTATTTTTTTTCTTTTTATTAATAATTAGATTCGACTAGTTTAATTATTCCACCTTCATTAGTGGCTAATGGGAAGTTCATATTTAAGTTAGAATTACGAGCTACACCAGTTTGGAAGTTTAAGTTCATATCTTCTAATAAGAATGGATCAGGTAAGCTTGTATTATTGATTTGCTCGCCAGTCTTAATATTCATACAACGGAATTCTCTAGATTCAGTACGTGGATCAAATACAACTACAGTTTTGATATCTGGATTGTGTTCCATAATCATACGATTTTGTTCTGGAGTAAACAATTCATCATTAGTCATCATAGGTTGATAGATATCCATACCACCTTGTTGTTGAACCATTAATGGAATATCGCCACTTTCTAATCTAGGTGGGATAAAACCAGATTCAAGCTGTTGACGTGGAGTATTGATAATATTTTCATATAGACCCATGATAGCTGCTTCATCACTACCACTATTTTCAAGTTTAAGTTCTTTAGTACGTTTAAGTTCCATATCATGACATTTAGAGATAACAGAGTTAAGCTCTTTAATAGCAGATAACTTAGTACTAGATAATGAAGAAATAGTTGCAGAGATATCAGTTAGATATTGATATTTACCACGCATCTTAGATAATCTAATATCATTGAATTCTTGTTTTAATTCACCTTGAAGACCATCGATTTGACCAATCATAATCTTGATCAAATCATTAGTTTCTTCATAAGAATCAATGTATGCTTTATTGGTCATAATCTCTTCAGCATCACCACCAACTACAAGTTCATCATTATCTTTATTTTTTCTTGGTCGACCACGTTTTCGTGGTTTGATCAAAGTACTTTCATCAATAGGAGAATTCTCCACTACAATTTTTTTACCTTGACCTGTTGCAAATTTATTAAATATGGATGACCCGCTAAACTTAGGTTTAGTTACAGGTTCTTCTACGGTAATATTACCTTCCATAATAGCTTCAGTATATTGCATATTAAATCCCTCCTTTATGGGTTATTTTAAAGTTCTATGTATATATTCTTATAATGCCTAAAAACGTCGAATTATAAAAAGTTAAACTCCCAGTTACATTAAAGTAGGTATAAATACGAAGGAGGATTTAAATATGGCTAACATCTTAAACATATTTAACCAGTTCCCAAAAAACTATAATTTAACGATTTTGCAAACATTCTTTGCAAAACCTTATAAGCAAGAAAATGGTAAGTGGACTAAACCATCTTTGAGTTTAGTTGCTAAAGATAATAATACAGGTAAGAAACACGTATGTGAAATTGAAGATCCAGAATATATTTGGTTTGTAGCAAAAGAGCCAGATAAGTTAACTCATCATTATGATTTCTTACCAAAGAATGAATTAGAAGCTATTCAGTGTCCTAATAGAGAATTGGAGAAATGTATAGCTCAAAAAACTGGTAATATAAAATTCTTTACGAATAATATTGCTAATGGTGAATATAGAGAGAATGCTAAGTTACATACTTTGAATCAAGTATTCTTCTCTGATCAGAATATTGAAGACCATTATAGATTCTGGTTTAATCGTTTATTCAAGAATGATATCCAATCTGTAACTAAAGCGTATCTGGATATCGAAGTTGATATCTCTGATATTGCTGGTGATTTCCCAGAGCCAGGTGAAGCTCCAGTTAATGCTGTAACTTATATTAACAATGGAGTTATTAATACATATATTCTTAGAGACCCTAGAAATCCATTGGTTCAAGAATTTGAGAACCAAGTGGCTAGTGGTCAAATAGAACGTGAGTTAAGAGAACTTATTAACTTTGCTATTGGTGACGAAGAAAGACAACGTAAGTTTAATATCTATGGATATAAGTTTAATGTAAAATTCTTTGACCAAGAGATACAATTACTAGGTTCATTATTCAGACAAATCAATACTGAAGAACCTGACTTCTTATTAGCATGGAATATGGCGTTCGATATTCCATATATAATTCAACGTATTCGTAATCTAGGATATCGTCCAGAAAGTATTATGTGTCATCCAGACTTTAAGATGAATCCTAAAGCTGAATACTTTATTGATACTCGAATGGAAAACAATTATGCAGAACGTGGTGATTATGCGTATATTTCTTCATATACAGTATACTTAGACCAAATGATTCAATTTGCATCTCGCCGTAAAGGTCAGTCTGCATTTGCATCATTTAAATTAAATGATATTGGTGCTCAAATCTGTGGTGTACAAAAATTGAATTATCATCATATTACTACAGACTTGGCTAAGTTACCATTCTTAGACTTTAAGACATTTGTATTCTACAATATCGTCGACGTATTAGTCCAAGTATGTATTGAAGAATCTACAGATGATATTGGATATATCTATAACTCCAGTGTATTGAATAATACTAGATTCTCTAAAGTTCATAGACAAACAATCTATCTAAGAAACAAATTGACTTCTATTTCGATCTAGGACTCATTGTAGGTAATAATATTAATAAGACCAGAGAGAAACCATCTGAGAAGTTTGACGGTGCTTTTGTAGCTGACCCTAACTTGGTTAATGATTCAGTTAAGTTAAAGATCAATGGTATCCCAGTCTTCTTATGCGATAACTTAGTTGACTTTGACTTTAGCTCACTATATCCAAGTATTAATCGTGAATTCAATTTAAGTTCTCCATCAGAGATTGGTAAGATTGAATTCGAAGATAATAAAGATGCAAGCTCTGCAATTATTGAAGATATTGTAACACAAGACCATTTAACTATCGGTCATAGATGGTTTGGATTACCTAACTATAGTGAATTGGTAGATCAAGTGTCTACATTATTTGCATCTGGTAGACTATCTACTGAGAATGAATTCAAAGTATATAATAAAGGTGAGTTAGTTAAACCATTAGAAGTCGAATATAATGAATGTATACCAGCTCTAACTAGATTTGGTAGCATGAATATGAATGCAATCTATAGTGAACGACAAATGCCAGGAGGATTATAATGGTTACTCATTTCCCTTTAACACAATCTGATATCGAAAGCTTACTTTCTATAAGTAAGCTTTTGAAATGTGATAAGATTCTATATGATAGAACTTATATTAATCCAATTATCGGTATTGGACCAGAGAAATCATACTTTCAGACTACAAGTTATATGGTAGACTTAAGTCCTCATTTAGATAATCTATTGATTGATGTATCTGACTTAAAGAATATTGATAAGATTACTCAATTACAACCATCTATTGAGAATCCTGAGATAGCTATTCATAGACCAGTAGTATCAGTATCTAATAGAGATGCTTTTCAAATACAATGCATTATGGATTCATTGAGAAAATATCAAATAGATGAGAATATATCAATTAGAGATGAAAACTTCCATGAAAGCTATTGTTATAAAGAACTTATGAATAGTAGTGCATCATATGGTGCATGTCGACTTATGATAAGTGGATATTATATTGACTTACCAAAGTCAGTAATACCTACAGTGAAGTCTGATAAAGTAGAAGCTACTGTATATAATGTAGCTGGTGCTAAACAGTCTATACTTAGATTTAAAATAACTAAACGTAATGGTATTATTATTAATCAGTCATTTGCTTTCATACCTTACTAGGGAGTTTGGCTATAGAGAATCAATCTCTATAGCCAGATTCGTTTATTTAGCATACGGAAAACATTTAAATAATCAAAGGAGGAACGATAATGGCTGAAGATAAAAACGTAAAAAAGCAAGAAGGGCTATTTAGTAGTATCCGTAAAGGTCTTGCTAATTTATACGGTCGTACATATTATACGCCACCTGATAGTGATAGTGAATTAACTCATCTTACTGATAGAATTAATGATTCTATGGGTAAGATCATTAATGATATTAATTACTCTACAGGATTATCATCTATTAGTACACTTTATGCTAAGTCTATTGACTATCAAAATGATCCTAAAGTGGTAGATGGATTCGATAATCTATTTAAAGATATGACTAACGATGGAAGTGTATATAATGCATTTTTCAATAATCGTAGTCTACGCTTATTTGATGCTGAGATTGATATGATCTGTAAGTATATGCCTATGCTTGAAGATGCATTAGGTGTACTATGTGATAATGTAATCTCATCTGACCATTTCTCTAAAGACTTTATTTTCATATCTGATGAGAATGTATCTGTAGAGAATAATAAAGAGCTCTTCTATAATAATATCAAAATTCTTAAAGATAAGTATGACTTACTTATTAAATTCCAAGATATTATTTATAATACTTCTAAGTATGGTGAACGATTCTATTATATCGTACCATATGAACGAGCTATTAAGAAGCTTCTAAATAATCCTGATAATAAGTTCATAACTACACAAGAGAATATGAGCTTAACTGAATCTGGTATTCTTAAAATATCTCCAGCTTTAAAAGAAAGTGGAGATGTATTTGTTAATACTATTAACAAAAAAGAACAGTCTTTAGATGTTGAGTTTACTTTTAATATGAGTAATACTTTATCTAAAGAAATCGTAGCTCATGAGACTGCAGTTAATAGACTTAAACATATTAGAGAGTCTGCATTAAACTTCAATGAAGCTACAACCAGTACAGTATCCCTAGTAGCTAATGATAAATTAGATGCTAGTCCATTCTATGATGATACCACAAGTAATGGTTTACTTGTAACTGGTGATGATAGAATTAATACGAAAGAAGACTGGGGTCTAAATGGTTGTATCTTTAAAGAGCTCAATCGTTATAAAGTTATCCCAGTTAAAATTGAAGATCTTATCTTAGGATATGCATATCTCGAAAATGATAGCGTATTTGGTTTAGAAGAAGATTTCCCTGTAAGTGATACAACTACACCAGTAAATGCATTAGGTATCAATGTAGCAACAGATCTTCAGGCTACAAAGAACTCTGCTGTTATCTCTGATAGCATTGTTAAGACTGTAGCTAGTAAGCTATCTGCAGCTATTGATACTAAGTTTATTAAGCTTAATAAAGACCTATCTAAAGAGATCTATACAGTATTGAAGCATGATCTTCAAGCAGGTAAGAAGAATAAATATAATGTAACTTTCTTACCACCTGATGATGTAGTTCATTGCTATTATAAATTAGACCCTGATACATATCGTGGTATCTCTGACTTGTATAAGTCTATGATACCAGCTAAGTTATTCATTGGTCTATATATTACCAATACTATTGGTGCAATGACTCGTGCACAAGACCGTCGTGTATACTATGTAAAACAATCTGGTATTGATACAAATATCTCTAAGATTCTATTAACTACTATTGATCAATTGAAACGACAAAACTTCAATATCCGTCAATTAGAATCTATGAAGAATGTATTAAATATCTTAGGTCGATTCAATGACTTTGTTATTCCGACTGATAATAGTGGTAATGCTCCAGTACAGTTTGAAGTTATGCAAGGTCAAAATATTGATCCACAAACTGACTTGATGGAAAAACTCCAATCTATGGCAGTTAATAGTACTGATGTACCATTTGAGATTGTACAAGCAAGACAATCTATGGACTATGCTATTCAAGCATCGATGTCCAATAGTAGATTCTTGAAGAAAATCTATAATAGACAAACTATAGCTAATAGATTCTTATCATCTATTATGACTAAGCTCTATAGAGGTGAGTTTAATAATCCAACGGCGGTTATTAAAGTTAACTTACCAACACCGATGTTCTTGAATCTAACTAATACTAATCAGATTATTCAAAATGCTAACGATGTTGCCCAAGCTTCAATGGAAGCATTCTCTGATGATTTAGATGATAATGCTAAACAACTATTCTTTAATAACTTAAAAGGCAAGATGCTTGAAAGTTATATTGATATGGATATGGTTATACGTGTTAGAGAATCTACTAGAATTGAGTATGCTGCTATGCAACAACCACAAGATCAAGGTGGTAGTGAATATTAATAAAACAAAATATGGTCATAGGCTATTAAAGCCTATGACCATAAGTTGCTGTCGTTTAAGAGGTGTGTGAAACTTTGTACTTAACTTGCGAGGCGAGTGACAAAGAGAAGATTCGACTACGCATGAAGAAGTCCGTTCATGTGGTATAAGCAGTTTATAAGAGGGAGACTTCCATCCATCCCTCGATGAAAGTATTTTGAATCCGTTCGGAGTGTTCCCATGTATATTTAAAACGTAAATCAAGCGTAGTAGTAAAATATTGATTTAAGAAGATTTGAAGTATATTGTTTATTTTATATAGGAGTTTTATCTTAACTTCATAAAATCTTCATACGTAGTCATTATATTGTTATATAAATAGAAATAATAAGTGGACTAGGATATTAAATCCTAGTCCACTTTACTATTATTAAAATCTATTAACCGTTATATTGAACACCTTTACCAGTATTGCCTTCACCATTAGGACGAAGTACTTTACTATAAGGAGCCATATTAGTTACACCAGAGTAAGTCATTTCAGACTCATCCCAGATTGTACCTTTACGTACCCAATCAAGTAAGCTTTGAGCTTTTCTATTAATGATTGTATTAGTAATAGGGAAACCAGAGAACTCTACAGATAACTCTTTGAAACCAATATCGCCACGTTCAATATTGTAGATATTCAAGTCAGCATTTGTTGGTTGAGCAGCTACAATATAGAATGCTTTTTCGACATTCATTAAAGTATTATCAGTTACCATGTATAAGAAGCTAAATACTTCTTGGTCGAAACCAGGTTCTTTGATTGTACCATCTTCAATAAGACCATGATAGTGTTTAACTTGAGTTGTAGGGTCTTTAACACCACGTAAGAACAACTCATGCACTTTAGTCATGATGGAACCAGATTTTTCAAAATAACGCATACTGAATGTAGAACCAGATTGGCTATTAACTTTGTTAATAACGTTGATGGATTTAACACCATTAGTCAATTCAGCTGCGTCGGAAGTCATATTATCAATACCGTCTAATCCACGGAATTCATATTCCAATACATGTACGTATGTATCGATAAGTTTTTTGTATTGATCACTTTTAGATGCCAAAGCTTTCAAGAAGTTTGGAATAGTCAATACAATAAGCATACCATAACCAGATTCAAATTGGTTAAATTGATGTAAGTTAGCCCAGTCAGTTACACCACGGAATAGTGCATACTGAGTTAAATCACGGATTTCTTTAGTGCCGTCGAAGATAAAGTTAACAGCACCTGGAGTTTTATCAGCCATATTATTTATCCCCCTTAAGCATTGGCACTAACAGTAGCAGAGATCGGAATAGCAACGATACGGAAGATTTCAGCTTGAGCGAAGTCTTTGAACGATACTTGGATAACTGCATAAACAATTTTGTTTGCTGCATAAGCAGAGTCAGATTTGAAGTCAATAGAAATAGAAGCGAATTTATTAGCGTTGTTATTAATAACCGCTTGTACGTCTTGTTTGTAGTCTTCAAAGTCTGTACCAGTGATGAATTTATAACGGGATTTAGGACATGCAATACGAATTTGTTTAATCAATTCTTGGATAGCCAATACGTTATTAGCATAGCTTAATTGAGTATGGATATCTTGAGAAGTATATTCAGATGCAAGAGAGAAGATACCGTTATAGTATTTACCAAAGTTTACACGAAGATCATCCATTTCAGCAACTTGGTCGCCTGCAGGAGTAACCTTAGGAACGTAAGATAAAGTACCTTCGATAAGTTCAGGAACTACCCAGCCATTGTTTTGACCAGCACAAACTAAGGAACGACCATTAGCGAAGTGCATACAGATCAAACGTGCAATAGCATAACCCATAGTTACTGTAATTTGTTTACGAGTATATGGATCGAAGATATCAAAGAATTGACAGTAAGTCGCAACGTAACGGTTATTACCACCAGTATTCAAAGTCTTAGCATTCTTAATTGCAAGAAGGTTATTAAGACCTTTAGTACCCATATCACGGAAATAGAATACGTCTTGACGGAAAGAACAAAGGTTTTCAATAGCACGTTTTACAATATGAGGATAGTTAGCATCAACAACAACGTCGATTGGATTGTTATCGATATCATAGATATCATCATTGAATGTACCATTATATACTTTAGCCATTTCTGTAGCATATACAGATGTAGCATCAGTGATACCTTTATAGTTGGAGATAGGAGCTGTACCGAATGTATCACCATTATAACCACCAGTCAAAGGATGACCTGCAAAGCTATCAAGTTTAACAGTCGCTACACCATCATTAGTAGATTCAAGTACTTCAAAGGATTTGAATGGATCACCTTTCCAAGTACGAGCACCAATAATATCAGATTCAC
>ERZ773018.438-NODE-438-length-24947-cov-7.123815_pt1 | contig 24947 bp, 15 predicted proteins | sample MGYA00580840_ERZ773018 | MGnify/ENA primary metagenome ERZ773018 (study PRJEB29015, sample SAMEA2738125) | human oral metagenome | biome: human oral; feature: human-associated habitat; material: saliva | place: China | collected 2256 ... | reverse complement strand
CCATCTGACTGTTTATCAGCATGATACCAAGTGAGGTCATCTTGACCATCTTTATTTGACCAAATTGGAACACGAACTTCTTGGACTGCCTTGCTGCCACCTGAAACATTGGTAACGACTACATCAAAGCCATTAGAGGTTTGGTTGGTAATCGTCAATTTTCCTGTTACTTGAGTTTCAGGGACTTTGGCTGTAGTTTCGGTAATATAAGTTCGCTTACCATCCAACATATAGTAAAGATGGACAGAATAGGTACCAGCATCGCCCTTGTGGCTGGCTTTATCTACATGAACCTTGTAGCTACCATCTGACTGTTTATCAGCATGATACCAAGTGAGGTCATCTTGACCATCTTTATCTGACCAAATTGGGACACGGACTTCTTTAACTTCTTTGCCACCACCTGAAACATTGGTTACGACTACATCGAAACCATTAGAAGTTTGGTTGTTGATAGTAAGGTTACCAGAAACACGGTTTTCTTGTGGTTTAGACTCAGTAGCTTTCAAAGTAGCAATATCCACATAACGACGTGTACCACTGTAACTGATGTAAGAAATCCATTGATGGTTATCCGCAGTCAATACCTTGTCGTAGTTAACTTTGTAGCCTTTTTCCAAGGTATAAAGCGTTTCTGCAGAAGCTTTAGGTTCGTTTTTGACATTCAAGCTACGTGTCACATCATAAGTACCACTTGCTGGAAGCTTTTCAGCACCAGTAACTTCTGGTTTTGCTTGATTAGTCTCTGTTGGTTTAGCAGCTGGTGTTTCAGCTTTGGCAGGTGTCAAAGTCGCAATATCGGCATAATAGCGAACATAGTCATACCCAAGGTAAGAAATCCATTGGTGATTATCCGCAGTCAAAACTTTGTCATAGATAACATGGTCACCCTTACTGAAAACAAAAGTAGGTTTGAGGTCTGCTTTTGGTTCTTTCTTAATATTTGTGTCACGTGTAAAGTAGAAAGTTCCTGTCGCTGGGATGTTCAAAGCCCCTGTTGTAGCTTGAGCGCCATTAGAAGGCTTACCATCCCCACTACCACTGTTACCACTGCCACTACCAGCTGCCACTGGTTTCACTGGCGCATAACGACGCACGCCAGAGTATGATTTGTAGCTAATCCATTGGTAGCCGTCAGCTGTCACGACTTGATCGTAAAGAACGCTGTCTCCTGGATTTACATAAAATTCAGCCTTGGCAGACACCTTAGGTTGATTCTTAATCTCTGTACGTTCCTTGTAGACATAAGTTCCTTGACTTGGAAGGTCGCTGTCTGTAGTTGTAGCTGGTTGGCTCACCAAACTAGTATTGACAGCTGCTCTCGTTAAGGCAGATACATCAAGGTTAGTGGCTGTTTCAGATGAAGCATTTGTGTTCCTTGTCGCTTCTGAGCTAGCAGTTGTTGATTCAGAAATTTTATCTGCTGCTTGTGAGGTACTAGCACTCACTTCACTTCTAGCCTCGCTAGTAGCAGTTTCACTAACTGTTTGGCTAGTTGTTGAGACTTGGCTAGCTTTCTCGCTTGATGCTACCCCATCGGTCGCTACACCACTGAAAATATCAGCTGCTGTCACAGCATCACTATCTGAGGTCGCACGCACAGTGGCATCTGAAGGTGTTGAAACTTCATGATGCTCATCAGCCAAAGCTTGACCTGCAAAGACCAAACTAGCTCCTAAAAGGACTGATGCTGCCCCAAATGAATATTTACGAATGGAAAAACGTTGTTGTTCGTGTAAAAATTTTTCTCGTTTCATATTATTATTTCTCTCTATCCAATTGTTGTTACCGATTGATTGTAACACTAGGTGACAAATATTACAAGCGTTTTACAGAATGTTACTTAACATTTCTCACTTGTCCATTAGTATACCAAATTTATTTGACTTGTTCACACCTAAATCATAAACTGTCCAATTTTTGTCATAATCGGAAAATGACTGATTATACTTATATATTCGTTGTTTTTCCAAAAAAATGGAAAATAAAGTAAAAACACGACAGCTTTAAAGGCCATCATGTTTCATTTTTGAACCTTTTATCAATGTCCTACATCTGAATATGAAATGTAGTATCGTTGACCATCCTTAACAAAACTATACCAGTTTCCATCAGGTAAAATTTCATATTTGTCCCAATCAACATCCCCTGCAGGAAGTTTAGAAACAGCTCCACTGTCTTTATCTGGCGCAGCGTAGACAGGTGTTTCCGCATCAAGTGTCAATGTTCCAGAAGTAGCTGTCCAGGCACCTCGACCACCTTCAACTTGAGAAGCTGGTGTTGTAGCTTGAGCCACTTGTCCGCCATCTGTAGCGCCTGCTTGAGCTTGTTCTTGAGAAGAAGCCTTAGGTGCTACTGCTGAGGCCTGATTGTCATTTTCTTCATTTGTGACTGCTGAAGATGATGATTGAACTGATTTCTTATCCTTCTTAACAGCCTTACTTGAGCTTGAAGATGATTTCTTAACCGTCTTGGCTGGGCTACTACTTGTGCTAACACGCGCCGACTCATGACTATTAAACTTAGTCACTAAGAAAACAGCGAGGATAACTACAATAAGAGCTAATACGATACCAATGAGTTTACTTGTATTTTTCATGAGTGAGATTCCTTTTCTGTTAATTTACTAGGTTATTATAATATATAGACAGCTAAATTTTTCATTGAAGTCATAAACGGTGGTTTTTTCGTCATAATCAAACCACATCTTCTATTATTAGTGTCTGTTTAAATCTATAGTCTTTAGATTGTGTTGACAAAGAACATTTAGGATACTTCCCTAAAATCTCTCGAACAGTGGACAGACCTATACCACGTCCTTCTCCTTTACTTGAGCGACCAAGTTTAAAGATACCGACTGTATTGATAGATTCTTGATCAATGGTATTCTCTACTATTACCACCTTTGTCTCTCCACTGATAAGAGCAATGTTCACTTCTTTAGCACTGCTATCCAGACTAGCTTCAATAGCATTATCCAAGAAGATGGACAGCACCGTTATGAAATCCAATAATTCCATCCTTGATACTTCAAAGACGTCGCTGACCTCAAGGTGAATGGTAATAGACTGTCCCTGTGCTTCCAAAATTTTACTAGCCAGGACACCTTTAACGGCTTCATCTTTAATATTAATCAAGTTGGCAATTTCGTACTGTTTCCCCTCAATCCGAGTCTTTGTTTTTTCAAGGATGTTATCGTAGATATCGGAAATAATAGCCATATCCTTGGAGTCAATGCCATATTTGATACTAGATAAAACATTTAGGTAATCGTGCCTGAAGCGACGAAGATCCGTATAGAGTTGCTCGATTTGTTGACTATAATGAGCCAAATCACTCATTTGCCTATCTTTTTGGAGTAGGACTTCTTCTTTTAGTCTCTCACTGAAGGTCGCATTGATATAAACAAGGGTCGCAAGAAAGAGTAAAGCATAGGTCACCACGAGATAAACATGCCAATCTCTTCCTCCAGGGCTCTGTTGCACAAAAAATGTAATATATTGGAGAAGGAGGGCATAAGATAACATTGATATATCTATGAGTAATAAAAAGTACTTTGAAAATGACTTTCGAAAACCATAGTTCAATGCTTTGAAATCCACTTTTAAGGTCTTAATGATTAACCAAAACACAGGAAAGACTAGTAACTCAATGACAAGGTTTAAATGAAAATGGTTAAGTACAATCAGATAATGACGATTGATGACTAAGGCAATCCCATAAATAATAAGATTGTGAACAAGACTTTCTATGACGATTGGAAACAAGCCATAGAAAATATCTAATAACCTATTGCCATAACGATTTCTGTAGAGGGAATAAACAACCAAGAAGGCATGCCCTAAAACATAGGATAGTGCTGGAGAAAGCACAAATAAAAATCGGATAATCAAGGGGATGATGATATACCATCCTAGCTTTATCTTCTCGGAGGTAATGTATTGATAAATGAGAATAAAGAGGATAATCTCCGCTAAAAAGTCTAGATTATCCAACAAAAAATTGATTGCTGTCATAGGCTGATTCTCTCAAGCAATTTCTTTAGTTTCAACTTTGAAACATAGCAAACGCCACCATTTTCAAAATAGACTGTCCCCGTACTTTTATCTAATTTGATGATATTTTCTGGATTGATAAGGAAAGATTTGTGGCATTTAAACAGTCTAGGGTCACTCTTTTCAATTTGTGAGAGACTGCCATAAAACTCAATCTGCTCCTCTTTAGTATAAAGGATTACCTTATGAACGATATCTGACGTCTCAAAGTACAAGATATCATGAAAGGGAACCTGAATAACGGTCTTAGCATTCTCAATCCGAAAAGCGTCTTCTGGATTCTGACTCTGTATCTTTTTGCAGGTTAATAAGATAATACTTTCCACACGCTTTTGAAAATCCTCTCCCTCCAAAGACTTATCAATAAAGTCTAGAGCTGCCAGTTGGTATTGAAAAGTCAAGGGCAGATACTCTGAATGGGTCGTGAAGAAAACAATATTGGCATAGGGATCATTCTTGCGAATCTGCTTAGCCACTTCCAAACCTTTTTTAGTATCGTCTTTAATCTGAATGTCCAAGAAAAAGAGCTGATGAGATCCTCTCTCGGTAACAGACTCTAACAGTTGATTGGGTTTGTCAAAAACCTCAAAGTCGCCTACTTTAATGTTATTTTTCTTAAGAATCGTATGAATAACCTCTTCAATACGATTTTGTTGGATAAAATGATCCTCTAAAACATAGATGTTAAGCATGGCATAACTTCCTTTAGCATAATTTTAAGAGATATTCCAAGTCGGTGCAGTTCCTTTAATAAACGAATCTCTCTTATTTATTCAAAATGAGATTTATTGCTCTCTTTACTTATTTTACATTTTTATTACAAAAAAACAATAGTTTGTAACATTTTTTACTTCAATCAACTAAAAAAACACCACCCTCAAAAGAGAGTGATGTTACGAATCTTAAGAAATATCCACATAGCGTCTTGCACCGCTATAGGTTACATAAGACAACCAGGTATGGCCATCAGCTGTAAGGACCTTGTCATAGCGAACGGACATGCCTTTATCATAGTAGGCTAACTCTGGGCTTGCAACGCTTGGTTGAGCCTTGATAGAGCTAGGTTTTGTAAAGGTATAGGTGCCAGTTGCAGCTAGGCTTGGACTTGCTGGTTGAGTAACTGCTGTTGCCTTACCATCAATAGCAATGTAACGGCGGTTGCCTCCGTGGCTAACATAAGAGAGCCATGTATGACCATCTGCAGTCACCAATCTGTCATAGTTAACGGACATACCAGCATCATAGTAGGCCAACTCTGGACTTGCCACACTTGGTTCTGCTTTAATGCTAGAGCGTTCCTTGAAAGTGTAGGTTCCAGATGATGGTGTACTTGGTTGAACTGGTTGTTCTACAGGTTTAGTCACACTTGTTGGTGCGATAGCCACATAGAAACGATGTCCTGAATAGCTAAGGTAAGAAAGCCATGTATAGCCGTCATTATTGACAACCTTGTCATAGTTAACTGACATACCTGAATCATAGTAGCTAACATCAGGGTTGGCTACCAAAGGTTGAGTCTTAATGCCAGAACGAGCAGTAAAGGTGTATGAACCTGAAGCTGGAAGGTTGTGGCGGGTTGCATTTTGAACTGGAACAGTTGTGCTAGTGCCTCCGATACCTACCATCTTACCATCTTGAACATAGTAGAGATGGACAATATATTCGCCCGCTTCAGCCTTATGATCACTAACATTGATGCGAACCTTGTAGCTACCATCACTTTGTCTGTCGGCTTGGTGCCATACAAGATCATCTTGGCCGTCCTTAGCTGTCCATACTGGAACACTTACGCCTTGGATAGCTTTATCACCACCAGAAACATTAGTGATATGAACGTCAAAACCGAGGTTAGAGAGATTTTCAATATTGATAGTACCGCTTGGTTTGCTTTCTTGTTGAGCAAGTTTAGACACGGCTACATAACGGCGGTTGCCATTGTAGCTGAGGTAAGAAAGCCATTGGTAACCGTCACCACTGACAATCTTGTCGTAGTTGACTGACATGCCGGCATCGTAGTAGGCCAACTCTGGACTTGCCACACGAGGTTCTGCCTTGATGCTAGAACGTTCTTTGAAGGTGTAAGTTCCTGCATCAGGAAGGCTATAGCTAGTAGTTGTATGAGTTTCTTCAACTTTGGCAGGTACTGTGTAAGTTGTGCCACCCACACCAACTAATTTACCATTAGTTTCAACATAGTAAAGATGAACATTGTAGAGGCCACGTTCATTCTTGTGGTCAGTTAGACTGACGTTAACCTTGTAGTTACCATTGTTAAGACGAGTCGCATTGTACCAGATGATGTCATCTTGACCATTCTTTTCAGACCAGATTGGAACAGATACCCCAAGGACACCGTTTTGATCTGAAACATTACTGATAACCACACTAAAGTCACCATTATCATGGCTTTCAATAGCAATATCGCCTCTTGGTTTAGCTACAGCCTCTGCTGCAGCACCTAGATCGACGTAACGACGAGTACCATTGTATGACACATAAGAAATCCAACGGTGGTTGTCAGCAAGCAAAGATCTATCGTAGTTGACTGACATACCTGGATCAAAATTGAACTCAGTCTTAGCAGTCAAGCTAGGTTGGTTCTTCACATCTGCAGGTTTAGTGAAATAATAAGTACCACGTTCAGGGATGGTTTCATCTCTAGTCGCTTCAGTGGTGCTACTAGTATTTTCGGCCTTCAAAGTTGCGATATCAGCGTAGTAGCGTTCATAATCGTAACCAATGTAAGAAATCCATTGGTGATTGTCTCTCTTCAAGACCTTATCATAGATAACATGGTCACCTGCACTAAAGATGAAGGTAGGTTTGATATCCATGATTGGCGCAGTACGAATTTCTGTTGTGCGACGGAAATAATAGGTACCGTTTGATGGAATATCAAGAGAACCATCAGCAGTCACTGGACCATCCACACCAGGTTGAGGAGTAGCCACAGCTTCACGGTCAGTAACTCTAGCTTCTGCTACTTCTGAAGTTGCTGAACGGTTAGTCTCACTTGCTACTTCAGAGCTAGCTACTGATGACACTTCAGAACGTGGGCTAGCCACTTCTGATCTAGAAACAGTAGCAACAGCAGATGCAGAATGAGCAACCTCTGCCGGTACTTCCAAAGAAGCAGCCTCGCTAGTCACTACACTACTAGCTTCAGAAGAAGCAACCTCACTGCTAGCAAGCTTAGGTCTTGGCGCTTCAGATCTTGAAGCTGGTTGATTGAGGACATCGGTAACAGCTTCTGAAGTTGCCTGGTCGATTTGAAGTGGTTCAGAATTATTTACAAAAACTTCATAGTCCTTGCTGGTACTTGTGCTGTTGGCTTGTTCCTGAGCCAAAGCATGTCCACCAAGCATCAAGCTCGCACCAATTAAAACTGATGCAGCTCCAAAAGAATATTTACGTATTGAGTAACGTTGACGTTCCTTAAAAACATATGCCTTTCTCATTTTGATCACTCTCACTTTCTAGGCTGTTTGACAAAAATTGGAACCGTTTTCATACTCCTATTATACCCCTTTGAAATATTTTTTACAATTATTTCAATAATATTACTAAAATTTTTTAAGAAAAAAAGATAGGATTTTCATCCTACCTTTTCAAGTTACTTTTATTGTATCACATCTTAGAGCTGTTCTGCTACTGCTGAAAGAAGATCTTGGATACCATTGGCATCACTACCACCGGCCATGGCCATATCTGGTTTACCACCACCACGACCTGATACGATTGGTGCGAGAACCTTGATAAGATTACCTGCGTGAACGTCTTTAGACTTGCTTGCTACAAGAACATTAACTTTTTCGCCAATGTGAGCTGCAAGGACAAGGACATCAGAGTAGTCTGCTTGTTTCCATTGGTCCGCGAAGGTACGAAGGGCACCTGCATCAGAAACTTCTACTTGGCTAGCAATGTAACGAACACCGTTAGCTTCTTTAACATCTTTGAAGACGTCACCAGCTGCAGCTGCAGCTGCTTTTTCTTTAAGCGCAGCATTTTCTTTTTGAAGGGCATGCAATTGCTCTTGAAGGCTAGCAACCTTGTTAGGCACTTCTTTCAATTGTGGTGCCTTAAGTGTTGCTGCGATTGCTTTAAGGGCATCTTCTTCTTCACGATAAGCAAGGTAAGCTTCACGTGATGTCACTGCCAAGATACGACGTGTTCCTGAACCGATACCTTCTTCTTTGACAATCTTGAACATACCGATTTCAGCAGTGTTGGCAACGTGCGTACCACCACAAAGCTCAACAGAGTAATCACCGATTGAAACGACACGAACATTCTTACCATATTTTTCACCAAAGAGGGCCATAGCTCCCATTGATTTAGCAGTGTCAATGTCTGTTTCAATAGTTGTTACTGGAGTAGCTTTCCAGATTTCTTCGTTAACTTGTTCTTCGATAGCACGCAATTCTTCTGGAGTTACAGCCTCAAAGTGAGTGAAGTCGAAACGCAAGAATTCTTGTTCGTTAAGAGAACCAGCTTGAACAGCATGATCACCGACGATGTTATGAAGGGCAGCGTGCAAGAGGTGAGTTGCTGTGTGGTTTTTCATAACACGGTGACGACGTGAGTGGTCAATTTCAAGTTTGTAGTTAGCTCCGACAACAAGTTCACCTTCAACTTCAACAGTGTGAAGGGCTTGTCCATTTGGTGCACGTTGAACATCAACCACACGCGCAACGACTGTACCAGCTGCATCTGAGATTGTACCGTGGTCTGCTACTTGTCCACCCATTTCAGCGTAGAATGGTGTTTGTTCAAAGACAAGGAGGGCTTGACCAGAGTTAACACTATCATGACGAGCATCATCAGCAACGATTACGCTCAAACGGCTTTCAGCAGTTTCCGCTTCATACAAGAACTCAGATGGTTCAGTGATGTTAGCGAGGGTTTCATTTTGCATACCCATAGAACCACCTTTGACGACGCTAGCACGCGCACGGTCTTGTTGTTCTTTCATGGCAGCTTTGAAACCTTCATGGTCAATCTTGAAACCTTCATCTTCAGCCAACTCTTCTGTCAATTCCACTGGGAATCCGTAAGTATCGTAAAGTTTAAAGATGTCTTTACCTTCAAGCGTATCCTTACCAGATTTCTTAAGGTTAGCAAGAAGCTCGTCAAGCATGCTTGAACCTGCATCGATAGTACGTGCAAAGGTTTCTTCTTCACGTTTAACAATCTTCTCGATAAAGTCTTTCTTCTCAAGAACTTCTGGGTAATAGCTTTCCATGATTTGACCAACAGTTGGGACAAGTTTGTACAAGAAAGCGTCAGAAATACCGAGACGACGACCGTGCATTACGGCACGACGGAGAAGACGACGAAGGACATAACCACGACCTTCATTACCTGGAAGGGCACCGTCACCGATGGCAAATGCCAATGAACGAATGTGGTCAGCAATAACCTTGAAGCTCATTGTGTCACCATCTGGATCGTAAGTTTTACCAGACATTTTTTCAATTTCACGAATGATAGGCATGAAGAGGTCTGTTTCAAAGTTTGTTTTAGCCCCTTGCATTACGGCTACAAGACGTTCAAGACCTGCGCCCGTATCAATGTTTTTATTAGGAAGTTCCTTGTATTCTGAACGTGGAACTGCTGGGTCTGCGTTGAATTGTGACAAAACGATGTTCCAAATTTCAATGTAACGATCGTTTTCAATATCTTCTTCAAGCAAACGGATACCAATATTATCAGGGTCAAAGTCTTCGCCACGGTCAAAGAAGATTTCAGTATCTGGTCCTGAAGGTCCAGCACCGATTTCCCAGAAGTTATCTTCAATTGGAATCAAATGACTTGGTTCAACACCGCAGGCAATCCAACGGTTGTATGAATCTTTATCATCTGGATAATAAGTCATGTAAAGTTTGTCTTTTGGAAAATCAAACCACTCTGGGCTTGTCAAAAGCTCATAACCCCACTCAATAGCTTCATCACGGAAGTAGTCACCAACTGAGAAGTTACCAAGCATTTCAAACATAGTGTGGTGACGAGCTGTCTTACCAACGTTTTCGATATCGTTGGTACGGATAGCTTTTTGTGAGTTGGTGATACGTGGATTTTCAGGAATTACTGAGCCATCAAAGTATTTTTTCAAAGTGGCAACTCCTGAGTTAATCCAAAGAAGGGTTGGGTCGTTAACTGGAACCAAGTTAGCTGATGGTTCAACAGCGTGACCTTTTGATTTCCAGAAATCAAGCCACATTTGACGAATTTGTGCTGAAGTAAGTTGTTTCATTGTTTCTCCTTAATCAATTATTTCTTATTTTGAGCTATTCTCTAGCATTTCCACATAGTCAATAGCGACACATAGGGAAATGGCTAAATCGGCGTAAGTATTTTCATAAACGGTAACAGTATAGGTCGATGTTAGATGGAAGAGTTCCTTTTGAATCCTAGCAACTACCTGATCTTGACTATTAAGCAGTTGAAAATCCAGGTCCCAAATATTCCCCTCTATTCGCAAGCCAAGATTATCGACATCATACTTATCACGAAGAAAGGTTAATTTTTTTCGAATGTAAAAACTCGAACCATCCTGTAAATCCACCGTAAATTTAGGTAAGAGACTAATAGGCTCCTTGGTGATATGGCTAACCTCACGACCAGCCTCATCAAAAATCGTAAAGGTCTTTGGAATCTTAAAAAAGGACCCTTCGACCTGGTAGGCAACTCTACCTTGATCATCCTTGATATCAAAGCGTTCACCACCCAATCGAAACTTCTGTTTGACAAAATAGGTTTTCATACGCCACCTCCAATAATGTCATACATTCATTCAAAAAATACTAAAAGAATAAAAGACAAGACCACTAAACGAAGGGCGACGTGAACCGCGGTACCACCTTCATTCAATGAACTTGTCATTCTTATTTGTCTTTAATTGTGAACTTTGAGTAGCAAGTAACCAGATTCGTCCATGGCTCGCAGCGACCGCCATTTTTCTGTATCAGAAGCGATGATTACCAATCTCAAAGGGATGGCCAAAAATGTCATGATATTAGAACTTTTAGCCACTCTTCATTTTAACGTGTTTTAGGTCTTAGGTCAAGCTGATAATAGCATTATCAACTCTATCTTGTGATTTATTTGCTAGAGCTTGATGATGAACTTGATGAAGCCCCAGAACCAGTCACATACTGGTCAAGAATTGCGCTGAAGGCCTTGTCTACAACTTTAACATTGTATTTTTTAAGGACCTTAGCAATCACTGAGTTAGTGAAGTTAGTGTCAGCTTTCTTACCATTGATGATAACCTTAGTCAAATCATCCTTATAGTTTTTCCAATCTGCATTTTTCTCAGATTTTGAAACAGTTTTGACGATATAGTAAGTTGCAGCACCAGTTGAGCTATTTGAAACAGTCACTACGTCAGAAACGGCATTAGCATCTTGTTTGAAGGCTGCTGTCAAAACATCTGTCGGGAAGTCTTGAGAAGCTGAGTTAACTGTCTTAGAAGTCACTTCCAAGCTGTTATCTTTAGCAACTTGTGAGAAGTCTGCTCCTTCTGCTTTAGCTTCAGAGTCTACCTTATCTGCCACTGCTTTATCAGTAGTTGAAACTACTTGTACCTCTGTATTTGGTGTGTAGTTATCATAGGCAGCCTTGTAATTTGCTTCCGTCAAATCTTTTTGTGCGGCTTGGTTAACAGCATACTCAACCAATTTTTGTGTACGGATTTGAGTGCGGTATGACTCTTCTGTTTGACCATAGGCTGCAAGTACTTGTGAGAATTGATCTCCGTATTGTTCTGAAGCTTGCTTATAAGCTTTGTCAACGTCTTCTTTGCTGACCTTGCTACCATATTCTTTTTCAAGAGCCTTTTGCAAAGTTGCACTCAAAACACTTTGTTGTGTTTGGCTGCTACCTTTAAGTGAATCAAAAACATCACCGACAGTAACAGTATCACCTTTCATAGATACCAAAGTTGTTTCTTCAGTCGTTTTGTTACCTAGAGAAACATACATAGCACCTGCACCAACAAGGGCTGAAACAGCTACAAGGGCAAGACCTCCGAGGAAGCGACCACCTGAACTTGGTTTACCAGCATCACGTGTTTTCTTAGTTTTAGCACGTTTAGCTTTTTCTTTCGCTTTTTCACTAGCGAGGGCGATGCTTTCCTCTTCTTCTTTTTGGCGATCAAGTTGCTCTTGTTCTACGTCTTTGTCTGCTACAACCTCTTCAACAGTTTCTTCTGTTGACTCAAGGTTTTCATTTTCTTTAGCCATTCTATCTACTCCTTAAATTGTCAATATCTTTGTTATTATACCACACTTACTTAAATAATGCTTAATCTGGCAAGATAATATTTTCAGAATTTTTCCGAAGCATAAGAAGTCCGTCACTCATAGGTACCAAACTAGCAGTCAAACCAGGGTTATCTAAGGTCGCATCAAAAAGACGATGCAAACCACGGTAAATCGTACGCTGACCACGACGAACCTCCATGATGTCTTTGGCAATATCCCCCCCTTGGAAGATATCATCAAAGACAATGACACCACCTACCTTGAGACGTTTTAGGATTTCAGGCAGAAAGACGATATATTTAGACTTGGCTGAGTCCATAAAAACAAAATCATAATCAGTGTCCAAATCTTGCAAAACTTCTGCTGCATCACCTTCAACTAAGGTAATTTGTTTGCGACTGTCATACTTGGCTAGATTTTCCTTGGCAAAGCCAATCATTTCTTCATTACGATCAACCGTCGTAATCTGAGCATCAGGGGCGTACTCAGCCATAAGAAGAGCTGAAAAACCAATAGCCGTTCCTACCTCAAGGATTTTCTTAGGCTGCAAGGTCTGTAACAAAAATCGGAAATAAGCAACAACTTCGTGCTGAATAATTGGAATATTTTCCTTACGAGCAAAGGCCTCCAGCTCAGCCAAATGCCCTTTATTTTCCTGAAGATGCGTTCGCATGTAGTCCACGATATCCTTGTTTACTACTGGGCGACGCATGTTGTGATTTGCGTTTTTACTATATGATTTAACCATGTGTTTTATTATATAAAAAATCCCTAGCGAGTGCTAGAGATTTTTCTTATCTATAACTCAAATCCTCATCATTAGACTACTTGACGAATAACCTTCTTTTTCAAGAGGTAAGCAATAACTAAAGCTACCACGTAAAGAGCAATGAAAACAAGCAAGGTCATCTGGTAAGATTTTGTCAATTCATAGGCTACCGACAGGAGCATTGGTCCCACCAAGGCTGCCATAGCCCAGGCAGTCAGAATATAACCATGAAGGGTAGCCAATTCCTTTGCCCCAAAGATATCGCTAAGGTAGGGAGGAATCAAGGAGAATCCTGCCCCGTAGCATGTCATCAGAACAGCCATCGCAACCACAAAGACAAGTGGAACTTGCAGGACAATTAGGAGGATAGCCATAACGATATTAACCACAAAGAGGAGGATAAAGGTCTTCGGACGCCCAATATAATCCGACAAGCCTGCCCACAGAAGGCGACCAAAACCATTAAAGATTCCCATAACACCGACAACAACTGCTGCTGATTCCGCTGACATCCCAACCATATCTTGAGCCATTGGAGAAATAGCAGAGACAAGGGCTAAACCACATGAAATATTGATAAACAAGATAAGCCATAACCAGTAGAAAGTTGACGATTTCAGAGCTTCATTAGCCGTAACCCCTTTGCTCAAATCAGCAGCCTGACGGTTTGAACTCTTGTCAGCCAACAGTTGTGCTTCCTCTACACTTGGTCGTTTAATGAATTGTGAGACAAAAAGCATCACAATAAAATAAACAACTCCCAAGATATAAAAGGTCTGCTCAACACCACGTGCCTGAATCAGATATTGGGCAATAGGACTGGTTAGCAGTGAGGCAAAGCCAAAGCCCATGATGGCAAGACCAGTCGCAAGTCCACGCTTATCAGGAAACCACTTAATGATGGTTGAAACAGGCGTAATATACCCCACACCCAGCCCTAGACCACCAAGAATACCGTAACCAAGATAAAGTATCCACAGCTCTCCCTGAGCAATGGCAATTCCTGTTAGAATGTTACCTCCAGCATAGAGAACAGCCGACATACTTCCAGTCACTCTAGGACCAAATTTTTCAACCAAACGTCCCATGAAGGCTGCAGAAAGACCAAGACAAAAGATGGCCAATGAAAAGGCAAAAGAAACTGAAGATTGATCCCAGCCAGTCTGGGCAATAATAGGATTACGATAGATACTCCAAGCATAGGTAGACCCCAACATGAGATGGAGTAAGACACCACACGTTGCTACAAGATAACGATTGGTTGTTTTCACAAAAACCTACTTTCTATTTCTGAACATTGTTCACTTATCAATTATAAAACGTTAGGTTTTTAGTCTATCATGAATATAAACAAAGGGCTATAAATATGCTCATTAGTAATTTCCGTATTAATCAAGACTTTTATACTGTAAATGTTCGTTTTTAGACATAAAAAGAACCACTCTTTTCCAGAATGATTCTCTCATATAGTATAATGACTTTTTTAAGAAAGGTGAACACCTTTTTCAACCAAGGCTTCCAATTCAACGAGACGGTCTTCAAAAACTTTGAAGGCAGCATCCAAGTAGTCGGTATTGGTCATATCAACACCAGCTTTCTTGATAACTTCCAAAGGATAATCTGAGCTTCCCGCCTTAAGGTAAGTAAGGTAAGCTTCTTTATCCTCCTCAGTACCGTGAACAATTTTTTCAGCCAAGTAGCTTGCTGCTGCAAACCCTGTAGCGTATTGGTAGACATAGTAATTCATATAGAAATGCGGAATACGTTCCCACTCAAACTGAATTTCGTAGTTATCTTCAGCTTTAAGGTTATAGTATTTCTCATTGAGGTCTGCGTAAAGTTTATTCATGAAGTCGGCTGTCAAGATTTGACCAGATGCATCTGCTTCATGGATAGCATGCTCAAACTCAGCAAATTGGGTTTGACGGAAGACAGTTCCCTTGAAACCATCCAAATAGTGGTTAAGGATAGCAAAACGTGTCTTGTCATCTTTAACTTCTTTAAGCAGTGTTTCTGTCAAGATATTTTCATTAGTTGTAGACGCAATTTCCGCCAAGAAGATTGGGTAATCTCCATAAACATATGGTTGGGTCTGACGTGTGAACGTTGAATGCAAGCTGTGGCCAGTCTCGTGAACCAAGGTAAAGAGATTGTCCAGAGTGTCTTGCCAGTTCAAAAGCATGAAAGCATTGGTATCATAGGCACCGCCTGAGTAGGCACCTGAGCGTTTTCCTTTGTTAGGGTGAACGTCAATCCAACGTTCCGTAAAGGCTGCATGAACCCCTTTACTATACTCTTCACCAAAGATTGCCAAGACTTCTTCTGCTTTCTTGAGGGATTCTTCATAAGTAAGAGCAGTTTCAGTCTCAGAAAGTGGTGTGTAGACGTCATACATCTTAAGCTCGTCAAGCCCCAAGACCTTCTTACGCAAATCAAGGTAACGGTGCAAAAGTGGCAAATGCTTATTCACTGATTCCAAGAGTGAGTCATAAACACTCTCTGGAATAAAATTAGCCGCAAGTGCTGCATGACGTGCCGAATTATAGTGACGAACTTTGGCTTGGTAATTGTGAACCTTAACAACGCCTTGAAGTGTTTGTGCATAGGTATGTTGGAACTGCTCGTAAGTACCGTACATCGCTTCATAAGCACCCTTACGAATGTCACGGTTCTTAGATTCCATGAGGGTGATAAAGTTACCATGTGTCAACTCAACCACATCCCCTTGGCCATCTGATACCCATGGGAAGAGGATATCAGCATTATCCAAGACATTAAAGGTATCCGTTGGACCGTTGAAAATATCACCGGCTGCTGCCAAGAGTTCTTCAGCTTCTTGAGAAAGAACGTGATCCTTGTTGGCCAAAAGACGTTCGAAATAGTGGTCATAAAGTCCAAGACCTGGCTCTTGTTCTTTAAATTCAGCTAATTTCTTATCATCCAAGGCCATAAATTCAGGCTCAAAGTAAGCAAAGGCTTCACTCAACTGTGAATAAAGGTTTGAGGCCTTTGCTTGGTACTCTTGATACAGACCTACTGTTGTGTCTTGGTCATTTTTCATTGACGCATAGACATAGATTTTCTCCAAGCGACGCATAAGGCTCATATAAAGTTCTGTTGCCTCAAGCAAGTTCTTAGCAGAATCTAAGAGATGACCTGCATAAGCACTAGCCTTCTTCAAATCCTGAACAGTGCTTTCATATTCGGTTTCCCAATCTGCATCTGTCGCAAAAATGGTCGTCAAATCCCATGTGTATTTTTCTTCTAAATGAGTACGATTGTCTGACATAATATTCTCCTTAATTGTGTCTATTCTTTTCTATTTTAGCATAAAAGGTGGGAGGGTAGAGAGTTTGTCGATAAGAAAAATGACTTTTTCGATAATATTGCTTAAAAAGCTTTTCAAAACCTTCAAGTGACTGTCTAATTTGTACAAAACCCTGCCTAGATTCAGGAAATCTTACTTGTGGGAAAAAATCCTGATCAGACAGACTTAACAAATTCACCCCCTTAAGATAAGCCGCCTCCTGCCTTCTCATCCATCTTGGATTTTTCCCCATTAATTCCCGTTGAATCACATGTGAGACTTTCTTTCGCTGAGTCACTTGATAGGTCTCAACCCTCTCTGCTTGATAGGGAAAACGTAAAACCGTCATGAGATTCTCTGTTAAAGACCAAGTCTTAGTTAAGTAATAAACTCTCCCAAAAATATCCTCATAGATAAGATACTTAAGTCTAATTTCCTCTTTCTTCCAATCAAGCTCCCATAGATGAAATCCTATCTTAGCTGTAAAATAGAGAAAGTCCCGCTGTAAGTTTGTTAAACGTCCATTCAACCAGAGTTCCTCACCTAAAAGCCAACGCACTTCATAACCTGCTTGGTGATAGGAGCGTGTCCTCTCTCTCAAACGTTGCTGAGATAAACGAGAACACTGAACTTCCAGAGCCAGGGAATCGCCAACAAATAAATCTGCAATTTGCCCCATCTCGGACAAAACCTTTTCAATACGTACTTTTTCACCATGATTAACCAAAGATTTATATAAGGCCGCCTTAAGGGATAAATGTTGGGCCGATTCATTCTCCGAGAAAAACTGACAATCTTGCAAAGACTTATGAGCAAAATGCGGACACATTACCTGCCCCTGCCTCAATAGGACTCTACCTTGACAACCTGGACAACAATAAGTTTCCTCGCGATTTAACTCAATTTCAAGTGCTGAAACCAATTTCCCTTCCGGATTTTTTGCAATTAACACGACACCCTCCTTCATGCACTCTCTTACTTATTCGCAAAAGAATTCACAAAATAAAAAAACATCTAGATGACTCTAGATGCGTCCCCCATTCAAACTGAAACTTGCTCCCTGCTGTATGGAAACATAGGTTTATAGGTGTATTGCTTACCTTGGGATACAAGTGCCGCTCAGTCCATTTGATCTCTTTTCAACAATCCCAATACCTAAAGAAAAATCCCCCAACTTTCCTTGGTACCAGAACCTTGAAAACAGTTCCTATCCTACATAACCATTAAAAATAGCTATTGTAGCATAGACAGATGCTCTCACAAACATCTGGTCAAATTCCGTCACTGAAGCATCATCCCAATATGCTTATCACCCTTTTGTTCCGCAATCCCACTAAAAACTTAATCCTTGAGTTGATAATGAGATAAAACAATTTTTAGACTTTTACAAGTTAAAGTCTTTATTTACTAACATTGAACCACCATTTCCCTAGGTGCAGTTCAATACCAACAAACGCAAAACCGTGTTGGTCCAAAATGGTTTCTAGTTAAGAGTATCTTGTGATTGATAGTCAGTCAATCTGAAGAACTTTCCCTCTAGCCTCTTTACACAGCACGTCATACTGCTTACAAGATACTATTTTCTAGAAGAGTTTTGGCTAAAAACGCCACTCTCAAAACATACCACCTATCAGTCATTAGGTTTAGTCCACCTTCTGATAGGTATATTAGCAGTTACTGCTTTATTTTCTTTCCCTCTTCGCTTTTGAAGATTAGTCTCTACCGATTCTGCTGTTTTTGAATCTGTCGTTTGCTCTACACGGATTAAAAATACCGCTAGCTCCCGCTACGATGATGCTGATGTTTTAAATCGATTAATCTAATTTTTTTGCTGTTTAAATCTTCTCTTCTTTAAATCATCACAATGAAACATTGGAATTTGATAACTTAGAATTCCAGATTCTAAGTTAGTCCTTTTTGACTAGGGAGTCACCCTGCCAAAAAAACAAACTCTTCCTAACACAATCTATTATACTGTATTATAATTTTTTGTCAATTAATTTATTTCATATTTTTTGAAAATAATATTTATACCCTTATTTTACACATAGTTAACTATAGAGAAAAGCTTATAATATAGGCTTTAGTTGCGATTTTGAAAAAATTAGAAAATGTATGTCTATTTTTCTTTTTTCAGTCGAAAGTCAAGTAATTTCAGTAAATATCAGAAAATTTCATCTTTCTTGTTTCTAGCTAACTTGATTTTTCCAAACTAAAAAAACTAGGAAATTTTCCTAGCTTTTATATGTATTATCTTAGTGTTTACGTTTGTAAGTTGAGATACCGAACAAGGCCAAAGCTGATGTCACCATAGCTGCACCTGCTGCCGCAGAAGCCGCTGTTGATTTTTCACCAGTAGCTGGAAGAGCTGGAGCTTCTTCTTTTACAGGTACTGATGTTGGTGTTACAGGTTTACCTGGTGTAGGTTCTGTTGGAGTTGTTGGTACTTGAGGTTTTGGTTTCTCAGTTGTTTCTTCAACAGATACAAAGTTTTTGTGGTAAGTAACTTTTGCTGAAACAGTATTTGGAAGAACTGGTTTATTTGGTTCTTCTGGCAATTCAGGAACAACTACTGTTGAGTTAGTTGCGAACCAGTAAGCAGTTGGAACGTTAAGGTTATTTCCGCTTACGATGAAGTCCATTGGTTCACCCTTGAAGATTGTTGCAGCAGCACCATAGTAGGCATTCTTCGTACGAGGTGTTCCATCTGGGTTAATCGCATCCCAACCTTCATCTGTGACTTCACCAGTTGTTGGGTCTACTGTTGGGTCACTGTTAAAGCGTGAACCATTAGCCACAAATTCGTTATCGTTTGTTGCATAAGCATAACCATCCTCATGCAAAGTGATAGATGAACCAGGAATTTGAACGTATTCATTACCATTCAAACCAACTTTTTCAATGTGATTTCCAAGTTCAGTGTTCCAGTGGTTAAGTGATGAGATACTCAAAACTGATCCATTTTTAGACAAATCAAGTGGTGTCACTGATGACTCAGATTCAAAGAAGTTCAAGTTCAGCTTAACATGAAGTTTTTTGTTAGTGTCGTCAGTTTGTGAACCAATGAAAAGTGTCTTGGTTGGATCGTGGTACAACTTAACAATAGCAGAACCATCTGTACTTGGTGCTTCTACCAAAGTGTAAGTTGCAACGATTTTCTTAACTGGAGTACCATTGTATGATGTTCCGTTAAGATTGTTGTATGTTACAGTCAATGTTTGACCTGTAGCCATTTTCAACCATACATCTTCAGTATATTCACCGTCAGCATTGATAGTGTATTGTGTACCGTTAGCTGCACTAAAGTCACTTGGAATATAACGAGATGTGTTGAATTGTTCAAGAATTTCATCTACTGAGTGACCTGATTGGATTGTTTTATCCAAGTAGTCAACAGAACCTGCTGAATTTTCAACAGTCATAGTCGCATTAGATTCTGTTTTATAAATCAAACCAGTAGCATTTTCAGCCAATCCTTTTGTCAAAAGACGTGCTGTTGTTCCACCAGTATATTCTTTATAAGCTTTTTCCCAAGCAGCATAAGCAAGAACATCTTGGTAATATTTATCCAATTGTGTCTTGTAATCTGCAAGTTTTTGTTTATATTCTGAAACTGCAGTTGTCAAAGCTGTTGTTTGAACTTTATTGTCATTATTAGCAGCTTCTACGCTAGTGTGTTTAACACCTGCTTCTTCTGTAGCAGTGAATCCCCCTGTAGCAACAACATTTGCTTTAGCAGATGTAAGAGCTGCGTCAGCTTCTTCACGTGTCAATTTATTTTCAGAAACAACTGTATTTGAAGCTTCTTGAGCATCTTTAGCTGCTTGATCTTGAACAGCTTTAACATCAGCAGAATCTTTTGATGCTGCTGCAGTCGTTGTTGCAGCTTCAACAGCGTTATTGAAGTCAGGATTTGAAACTTCAGCAATAGCTTTAGTTGTTGTTTTTACAGTAGTATCTGTTTCAGTAGTAGTTTTTTCTTCTGTTCCAGGTACTGTAGTGACAACCGCTGCATCACCTGTTGTTTTAACAAGATTAGCACTTGATTCTGCAGTCGTATTTGATACGGTTGCATCAGTATCAGTAGTTGCTGTTACATCTTTAGCTTCATCCGCAGCTGCTACGCTTGTAGCCGCGAGTCCTGCAAGCAATACGCTTGAATACAATGTTGTTTTAAATGGATTGACTTTCATTTACACTTTCTCCTTCTTGGTTAACATTTTATTAACCTATTTTCTTCACCGTTTAATATACTACCGTGATTTTCAAAATTTGGCAATAGCTTTCTGAAAAAAATATTATATATTTGCTACATATTTTTAAAATTTGACACACTTTTGTTATAATTTAACCGTTTATTTACAATTAAGTGTAATTCGTAAGGGATTCACAGAGTTTTTACTTAATACTTTCTTATAACCGTTCATTTTTTTCTCATAAAGGACTGTTTCTAAGATAGCATATGTTTTCTACTATATTCGGATTATCATGAAGTGACCTCTTCATTACTAAAAACACAAAAAAACACCTTCAAGACCTTGACTTTAAGCATTTTTCGTCGTATGCTTGAAAAAAATGTTAAGAAAGTTGGGGGACTTTTCAATGACAAAAAAAGAAATTAAAGCACTGATTCTTTTGGGAATTAGTATTGTTTTTCCGAACCTTGCACTTCGTTTAATGCTTAGGCCCTTGCCTGAGAATCTAGCCTATTTCATTAAAACGATTGTTCTTGGATTCGGATATTATTTCCTAGTCCATAGGCGCCTAAGATTAAAACTCAAATCAGCTAAAAAGATAAGTTGGTCTGAAACCTTAAGTGTCTGCTGGTTAATTCTTTTGGCAGATTTTTTCTATGTTTCTGCTAGTGCTTTTGGTATCACTAAGGCACCCCATATGATTGGCACTGCCTTGATCATTGCCTTAGGGGCTGGCTTTTCTGAGGAATATGTTTTTCGTGGACTCTTCCTTAAACTCGCCTTCCAAGATGGTATTAGGTCTTCAAAACAGGTATTAGAAGGAGTCTTCTTATCAGCCTTATTTTTTGGATTGGCTCATCTCGGAAATCTCACCCACCAACCTTTGGACGCTACCCTGTTTCAAGTTTACTATGCCTCGGCTATCGGCATATTCTTTGCCGCTATTTACCTACGTACCGGTAGCCTCTGGTGGACTATTGTTTTGCACTTTTTGGTCGATTTTACCAGCGTCCTTATGTCACAATCGACACAGGCTGCTCCAGCTACAAGTATCTGGCATTTCATTCTATGGCTACCACTGATTGCCATAGGACTCTTCCTCATTCGACCTAAAAAATTGAAAGCCATTAGATATCTTAATGACTAATATTTCAAACTGCATCCCACAAGTTAGATTTTTGGTGTCTAACCTGGGGATGTAGTTTTTCATTTATCAGCACCACATTCTTACAACTTATCTCAATTTCCATTATTACTCCAAAAACGATTTAATCATAGAAATTTCATATCAGGTCTTCATCTATTCCTATCAGAATTTTGCTGATTTTAGACTTCTCATTTTGTTATAATATGACCTACAATCATATTTTTTTAAAGGGGATGCTTATGAATTTTCAACAATGTCGCTATGTTCAGACTATCGCTGAAACAGGGTCTTTTAGTAAGGCTGCTAAAAAACTCTTTTTGACTCAACCTAATCTCTCAGCATCCATCCGTGATTTAGAGGAAGAACTTGGAGTCCAACTCTTTGAACGTTCCAATACAGGAGCTAAACTAACTGATGACGGTCATGATTTTCTCAAATACGCCAAACGTATTCTTGGAGAGCTAGATCTACTAGAAGGACGCTATCGCAAATCCTTTAAGAAATCATTCACTGTTGCCAGTCACCACTACGATTTCTTGTCACTTCCCATGGCTCACATTGCCCAACGTTTTCGTAGTGATTATCAAGAATTTCAACTGATTGAAACAACAACTAGGAAAATTCTCAAAAGCGTTGAAAGCTTCGAAAGTGACCTGGGGATTATTTATCTAGATGAAGATAACGACCATATCCTAGAACGCAGTTTCCAACACATGGATTTAACTTTTACCCCACTTGGAGAGTTTGAAACCAAGATTTTCTTAGGTCGCCAACATCCCCTAGCTCACAAAAAATCCCTCAATCTCAAAGATTTAGAGGGATACCCACAGGTCCGCTTTCGTCAAGAAAGCTCTGGAATTCATTTTGACGAAGATCCTCTCGAGGTTCTGCCTGACCAACAAGTGATTTACAGTAATGACCGAGGTAGTGTCATGAATCTGCTCTGTGCTTCTGATAGTTACGCTTCTGGTCTCGGTATTGTTAATAGTTTCATTAAGGACCAAATTGTTTTACTTCCACTGAAGAACAGTCCAAAGCACACCTTGGGGTTTGTGACAAATAATAAACAGAAACAATCCGCAATTATTCAAGCATTTATCGAGGAAATTCAGGATAGCTTACTACCCCACCACTAAGGAGAAGAAAATGGAATTTCAAACACTTAACAATGGCATCAAAATACCCGTGCTTGGTTTTGGTGTCTGGCAAATTTTCGATCAAAAGGAATGTCAAAAAGCCGTTGAAGACGCTCTTTCTGTAGGCTATCGATTAATTGATACTGCTAGTCTTTATCGAAATGAGGAAGCCGTGGGACGTGCTATTAAGGCATCTGATATCCCTCGAGAGGATATTTTCTTGACTAGTAAAGCCTGGATTAGCCAGCTCGGCTACGAAGATACCAAATTAGCCCTAAAAGAAACACTTCGCAAACTAGATACTGACTATCTTGATTTATATTTGATTCATCAACCTTTTGGCGACTTACATGGTGCCTGGCGTGCTATGATTGAGCTTCAGCATGAAGGACTTATTAGAGCCATTGGGGTTTCTAACTTCTCAACAGGACGTTTGGCAGATTTTGCCTTGCAAACACCTGTTATTCCAGCAGTCAATCAAATCGAGTTGCATCCCTATAAACAACACAAACTTATCCAGAAAGCTGATAAGGAATTTGGCACTCTAACACAAGCCTGGGCCCCTTTCCACAGAGGAGAGGATGGTATTTTTGAGGACCCAACCCTAACTGCTATCGCTGAAAAACATGGCAAGACAGTCGCTCAGGTCATCCTCAGATGGCAAACCCAGCAAGGTATTCTGACCATCCCTAAAAGTACCCATATCGAACGAATGAAGGAAAACTTTGATAGCTTTGACTTCCACCTAGACCAAGCAGACCTTGATGCTATTAGTAAGCTAGACCGATACCCAAATGCTTATGGTCCTGATGAAAGTGTGGAACGCATTAAGCATTTATTGAAATATAGTGTATAAAAAAACGAGTTCAACTGAACTCGTTTTTCTTATACACCAGCTCCTCTTGGAACTTTCTTTAAGTAGTTACAGACCTTAGAGGATATTCTTCAATAGATAATTTTCAGTTTTAAGGAATCAGAACTCCTAAGTGCTAGACTTAGATGGGTTTCAAGCGCTTTACTCACAACCGAAGTTTAGTAAAAAACAGTTTAGCAATTCTACGAATTGAAAAACTGTTTTTATATAATATTTTACCCAATCACACTTCCGTTTGGCACAGATGGATCTACTGTCAAGACAGTGAGTTTACCGTCATGCTCAGCAGAAAGAATCATACCTTGGCTGACATATTTCTTCATCATCTTGCGTGGCTTGAGGTTTGCCACGACTTGAAGTTTTTTGCCGACCAATTCTTGTTCGTTTGGATAGAATTTAGCGATACCTGAGAGGATTTGGCGGTCTTCTCCGTCGCCAGCGTCAAGACGGAAGCGAAGCAATTTGTCTGAACCTTCGACTTTTTCCACTTCTTTAACTTCAGCGACACGGATTTCAACCTTGTCAAAGTCGTCAAATTTGATTTGGTCTTTTTCAGATTTAAGGTCAACCTCTTCTGGGTTCCATTCTTTCTCTTGAGGTTTGCCTGCGCTCATTTGAGATTGGATGTAGGCAATTTCTTCGTCCATGTCAAGACGTGGGAAGATTGGAGTTCCTTTTGAAACAACTGTCACATTTTCTGGGAAGCCTGAAAGTTCAAGATTTTCAAGGTCAAATGCTACTGGCAATCCAAGTTGTTCCATAATGGCATTTGAAGTTGTCATCATGAATGGTTGGATCAGGTGGGCTACCACACGAAGGCTAGCCGCCAAGTGAGCCATAACCGCTGCCAATTGTTCCTTGTCACCATCCTCTTTGGCAAGTACCCAAGGAGCTGTTTCATCAATATACTTATTGGTACGTGAAATGATGTTCCAAACGGCGTCCAAGGCACGTGGGAAATCTACAGCATTCATTTGTTTGTGGAATTCTTCAATATTTTCAGCCACAACCTTAGCCAAATCAGCATCAAAGTCTGTAACGTTCTCAACATAGGCAGGCACTTGACCACCGAAATACTTGTTAATCATGGCAACTGTACGGTTGAGGAGGTTCCCAAGGTCATTAGCCAACTCGTAGTTGATACGGGCCACATAGTCTTCTGGTGTGAAGGTACCATCTGAACCGACAGGAAGACTACG
>ERZ773018.435-NODE-435-length-25024-cov-21.930193_pt1 | contig 25024 bp, 18 predicted proteins | sample MGYA00580840_ERZ773018 | MGnify/ENA primary metagenome ERZ773018 (study PRJEB29015, sample SAMEA2738125) | human oral metagenome | biome: human oral; feature: human-associated habitat; material: saliva | place: China | collected 2256 ... | reverse complement strand
TCGGTTATACATTATTTTGGTTGATTTTGATATTTTTTTCTCACTGACTTCTATATATTAATTATGTTTAGTAAATAAAGTATACTCTGGGTTACCAATTGAAACTATTCGTGCAGAGGGTTATTTAACTACTCATCCAGATACCAGTGCTACACAATGGACCAATAAAGGTAATGGGAGAGATTATATTGTAGAAGAGGAGAATGGAAAATATAAAATTTTATTTGATCAAGGGTGGAAGGATATTACAAAATATGATCTTGAAAGATATTATAAGCAGAAAGATAATAAATGATGAGTTATTTTTGTTAAAAACTAACGTTAAATCTTTAATGTTATCATGGCGTATTACTCGTACTCCTTATTTACTTTCTATAATATTAGTATATTTTTCTTATATTGCTATGCCAGGACTAACATTTAATTCCTTACCAGAGTATGAAGAGAGTGTAGTGTCTTTAATTGGATATGCTAATTTAGGAATATCGTTAGTAATTTTTTCTTTACTAGCAATTAGACGAGTTCTAGATGTTAATCAAAAATGGATTTCAGGATTTGTAATAGTAGCCGGTATATATACGTTGTATACTAATTATTTAAACTATTTACCACCTATATTAGAGGTAACATATACAGAGGATTCCTTGATTACAAATATGTCAGTTAATTTAAACATATTGGTAGTAGGGTTATTAATATTATCTTTGTTTCCTAGTAATGAATATAATAATGATTATGGCTTATCAAATTGTATTGAACAAGTTAGTTCTGGTTTTATTAGAATTAACTTTGGTGGATTTGAACAATTTTTAGATGAATTTTCCTTATATAAAATCGCACCGATTTTTAAAAAGATTTTGTCAACGGAGTTATTTAACTGGCGGGGACGTATATCAAGAAGTGAATTGATATATTATTATATAGTATATCAATTTATGGTTCTATTACTTGTAATATTAATTTATTCAATAGGGACTATTTTATCTAAAATATCATTAGAACATATATTTTTGATTTTTATTGTGTCTATTTTTTTGATTTGGTGCTTTATATACGTATTAAGAATATTGATTCAGCGGTTACATGATTCTTATAGTAGTGCTTTTTGGTTATTTGATTTATTCATACCTTATGTAAATGTATATGTACTATATCTAATATTATTTAAAGGTTCATGGCATTACATTGATGCTAGTGTAATTAGTGATAATATTTCTCATTGACTTTCATATATTAATCTTGTATTATTAATACATAGTAGTTGATAATAGTTTTCAATTATGAAATCTATTTCATATATATGAGTATATGGAGGTCACATATGAAAGGTATAATTATTGCATCCTTCGGATCAATTTATAAAGAAGCAGTGGAAACATCCATTGGTACTATAGAGTCTAAAGTTCGTTCCTTATACAGAGATGTAGAGGTACGACGGGTATTTTTGTCTGATGCATTGGTGGAAAAGTGGAATGAAAAATATGACGATACAATTTCTTCTTTCACAGAGGTCATGCAAGAATTTAGCCGCAAGGGGATAGATGAGGTCTATATTCAACCAATCACTCTTGTAGCAGATCAATGTTATCAACAAATGCGTAAACAAGCTCTTAAATTTCTTCACAGCAGTGAATATGGCTTCACCCAAGTTAATATTGGCAAACCTTTATTGACATCCTTAGGGGTGAAAAACTACGCTGATGATTATGAAGCAACCATTGATGGAATTATGCGTCATATCAATACAAAATCTCTCAATAAATCGGTTTTATTGATGGCAAATGGACAAAATCAATTGGAATTCTCTACATTACAATTGAAAGCCATGTATGGGGTAGCACCTAATGTAGCAGTATTTACTACAAATGGTTTCCCTACATTTAAACAAGCGTTGACCTTAGTAGAACGTATGGGACATAAGGACATACTCGTTGTGCCATTGGCTTTGATTGGTTCTGCACATTTAATGGATTACCTCGGCGGCGATCGTTCTGATTCGATTTATGCGCTTCTTACAGAACAAGGCTATAATGTAGATATTTGGAATGAAGGTCTTGGAGAAAATCCTTATGTGCAAGATTTATTCTTAAAGCATTTAGGTCAAGCCATCCGTATGTCTGACAGAAAACGCAGTTCCCAAAAGGACTCATTTCAATCCGTTATTCGACCTACACGCATGGAGGCACAGGGAATGATTTCCTAATTGCTTTCATGTAAGGTTGTAATATAAACTCTCTCATAAATACACACTATCATCGAAAAGCATCCTCCAAATTAGGGGATGCTTTTTGATATGTATTATCTATATGCATATGAAAGTTTATCATAATATAGGCTTTATACGGGGTATGGTATCCCACTATAACAGGGCATATGGTATGATGAATAGTAAGTTATATTTTATAAGGAGAACGTTATGAAACAAGCTATTTTAGTGGTAGCCTTTGGCTCAACTGTTGATTCTGCTCGTGAAAACCAAATTGATGCTGTTGTAAATCGTATTAAAGAGAAATATACGGATTATGAAGTGCGTTTGGCCTTTTCATCTCGTATCATTGTAAAGCGCTTACGCGATCGTGGTATTGATATTCCTACAGAGCAAGGTGCACTCGATGCTCTCATTGAGGATGGATATACTCACATTTATGTACAAACATTGCACTTTGCCGGTGGGGAAGAATTTGAAAAGCTAAAATATAATATTTTACATCATGAACGAGCTAGTGAACTAGAGGTTCTTCGCGTAGGTCGTCCGTTGGTATTCTACATGGGACAAGAAGAACATCCTAATGATTATCAAATCTTTATTGATACATTTATTAAGAGCCTATCTATTTCCGCTGATGATGGTTTGTTATTAGTTGGTCATGGTGGCATTAGTTCTGGCAACTCCTCTTATGGTCATTTGCAATATCAATTAATTCGCAATGGTCTCGGCCATGTACGTATAGCTACCCTAGAAAATGCACCTTTAATTGAGGATGTAGCGCTTCCTTGGGAATGGCTTGATGGTAAAAGACCTAATACAATCTATGTTCATCCACTATTGCTTGTGCTAGGTGACCATGCACTCAATGATTTGTTTGGCGATGAAGAGGATAGTGTGGTCAATGTATTGCGTGAAGCCGGCTATAAAGTAGAAGAGATGCACCATGCTCTAGGTGAATACTCACAAATTCAAGATATTTACTGTCAACATATTCAAGATTGTATTGATGATGTATACGGTAAACGTAGTGGACATAGACCAATCATTCCTAATGTAAAATAGTACTTTCATAAAATTCTTTGTATATGTTTAGTAAATTAGGTATAATATTAATGTTAAACATATTGAAATTAGAATAGGAGAATCACCATGAAAGGTAAATTATATGGTATAGGTGTTGGTCCTGGGGACTCTGAATTAATGACGGTGAAAGCGGCGCGTATTGTTGGCGAAGCGGATGTTATCATTACACCTAAAACAGAAAAGAAAGATGGTTCTGTAGCCCTTAATATTGCGAAACCATACATTCAAGAACATACTGAAATCGTTCCAGTTGTATTCCCAATGGTACTCGATGATGCTACACAACAAGAGGGTTGGGAAGAAGCGAAACGTATTATCGTATCCTACTTAGAACAAGGTAAGAAGGTTGTATTCCTTACTCTTGGAGATCCAATGTTCTACAGCACTTACATGTATGTATATCGTTTGATTGAAAATACAGGCTTCGAAATTGAAACAATTCCAGGTATCACTGCATTCTGTGCTATTGGTTCTCATCTTGGTTATCCAATCGTAGAAAAAGAAGAAGTATTGGCTATCGTTCCAGCTACAGCACCTAAGGAAAAAATTGATGCTGTATTGGCGGTAGCTGATGATGCAGTTATCATGAAGGTGTATAAAAACTTTGATGAAGTACAAGAAGTATTGTTGAAACATAATATGGCAGATGATGCTGTTATGATTTCCCGTGTTGGCTTGCCTGATGAACAAGTTTTCGTAGGTTTAGACAATATGCCTAAAGACAAGAAATTGAATTACTTGTCCACAATTTTGGCAAAACGTAAAGATCGTTAATCGATTATATACCCTGTTAACTATATGGATATTGTAAAATCCCTATAGATAGTATTAATAAGAGGTAATACATATGAATACTGTACCCATTCCACGTGTTGTTATAGCTGGTACCAATTCCGGTGTCGGCAAAACGACTATTGTTGCGGGCCTTCTCGCAGCGTATCGAGCAAGTGGCCATGGGGTGCAATCCTTTAAAGTAGGCCCGGATTATATCGATCCGGGCTTTCATAAAATTGCATCGGGCCGTGAAAGTTATAATTTGGATTCCTGGTTAGTTCCACCGGATACATTGCCAACATTTTTTGCATCCATGGCGGGCGATGCAGATCTGGCCATTATTGAAGGCGTTATGGGGCTGTATGATGGTGGCCGAGAGGGTGTGAGCAGTACGGCTCAAATTGCTAAGCAATTAGGTGCTCCTGTTGTGCTCGTTATCGATTGTAAGGCCATGGGTGAAAGCGCAGCTGCTATCGCAATGGGCTTTAGAGACTATGACAAGGATGTAGATTTTAAAGGTGTAATTTTAAACCGTTTAGGTTCCGATAATCATGAACGTATGGTTCGTGAAGGAATGGAGAAAATCGGTGTACCTGTTATTGGTGCTATTCGCCGTGATGATCGTATGCATTCTCCAGAACGTCATCTTGGTTTAACACCAGTTACAGAAATCGATCCAACAGAGGCGATTGCTACAATCCAACATGCAGTGGAATCAATGGTGGATTTAGATGCACTTTACAAGGTTGCCGCTAGTGCAGCACCTATGGCAGCACCTATTGATGCTACTAAGGGTGTTACAAAGCGCACCAAGATAGGCATTGCGTATGATGAAGCCTTTTCTTTCTACTATCCAGCGAGTTTAGCTGCACTTGAGGCTCAAGGGGCAGAACTTGTATACTTTAGTCCCTTGAAAGATAGTACTATTCCCGATGTGAACGGTCTAGTGTTTGGGGGCGGCTTCCCTGAAATGTTCTTACAGGCTTTATCCGAGAATCTATCTATGAAGCAATCCATCCTTGATGCAAATGAACGTCATATGCCGATTTATGCTGAATGTGGTGGACTTATGTATCTTTGTAAACACATTCATGATTTTGATGGTAATGTATTTGATATGGTTGGTGTCGTGCCTGCCAATTGCGTAATGCAACAAAAATTGCAAAAGGTTGGATATGTGACCGCAACGGCAAAACGGAATACATTACTGGGTAATACTGGAACCGCTTTGCGTGGTCATGAATTCCATTTTTCTACAATGGAACCAACTATTGAAGAGTTCCCATGGGCCTTTCATTTAGAAGGTGGTCGAAAACCTCAATCCTATGATGGAGGTTACGCTACGAATAATGTGTTAGCATCTTACTTACATCTTAATTTTGCAGGCTCTCTTGAAGGGGCCAAGCATTTTGTAGATATGTGTGAAGCCTTTGGTAACGCAAAATAGTGCTGTTATATAAGCCTTCTTATGATAGGTATATGGCATAACAGTGTATGACATAATAGGAGTACTAGAAATGAGTGAACATGGTTTAATACTTGTAAATACTGGTAATGGTAAAGGTAAAACAACGGCATCTTTAGGTGTTGTGCTACGCGCTGTAGGACAAGGATTAAAGGTTTTAATTTTACAATTTATCAAAAGTGGACATGGCTATGGTGAACTTGAGGGTTTAAAAAAGCTAGGCGACGCTGTTACCATCAAATCTATGGGAAAAGGTTTTATCTACTATAACCGAGATAAAGTTACGGTAGAAGAGTTAGAAAAACACAAAGCAGCAGCTCAAGAAGCGTGGAAAACATTAGTGGAAGAAGTCAATTCCGATAATTGGGATCTCATCGTTATGGACGAAATCAACAATGCCATTAACTATGAACTCATCGATGTCAACTCCGTTGTAGACATGCTCAAACACAAACCGGAACGATTACATGTTATCCTCACAGGCCGTTATGCAAAACCTGAAATCATCGACATCGCTGATACAGTGACCGAAATGAACGTAGTAAAACACGCTTACGAAAAAGGCATAAAAGCAGCAAAAGGAATTGAGTTTTAGTAGGTCGAGGCGAAGCCAATGAGCTACAGATAGATGGAGGCGATTTTAGCCCTGTCCCTACGGGACAGACCCGGCCGGTGTTCCCCTCTCACCATGGAGTTTTCCGAAAATTTCCTAGAGTGCTGTGAAGTGATGTGGGCAGTGGCGACTTTTGGCCCTTCCGTTAGGAAGACCCGGCCGATGGAGCCACAGCCCACATCACTTCACAAATAAATAGAAAATTTTCGAAAAAGTCCTTGATTAAACTATATCGAAAATGTATAATATAGTCATAAGCACAAGGTGCTATTTTCTAAGACATTAAGTATGTATATAACTATAACCAGGAGGTTAACTATGGCTGTACATGATTACATTAAATCTGGCGATTTCGCTACTGAAAAACACGTTCCTGTTATCGAAGCTGCTGACAAAGTAAAAGCTGGTGAAGCATTCGACGTAAAATTATCCGTTGGTAAAGACATTGCTCATCCAAACACTGTAGAACATCACATTGAATGGATTAAATTGTACTTCGTAGCTGAAGGTACTCAATTGCCTTACGAAGTTGGCGAATTATCCTTCAATGTACATGGTGATGGTGCAACAGCAAACGAAGGTCCTGTAGTTGCAGTTTCTGAAGGTACATTAGCAGTATCCTTGAAAAAATCTGGTAAATTAATTGCTGTATCTTACTGCAATATCCACGGTTTATGGGAGTCTGAAAAAGATATCGTAGTTGAATAATAGATTGTATTTGACTGTAAAAGGCTAGCCTGAGGGCTGGCCTTTTTTGTATGTTGGTATATCTTATATAGCTTTTTTATATGAATTAATATAACTTATAGATATGCATGTTTGTCCCCTTAAAAAAGATTTTTGTACTTTTCAGGTGGAAAAATATGTGTATATGCCTTTACAGTGCTATTGGTTTATGGTACAGTATATGCATGTTATTTTTAGTATAGATAGGTAAATGAGGGATAACAGTGGCCTTAATCGTTAAAAAATTTGGTGGCAGTTCCGTTGCTACACCTGAAAAAATATTTAATATTGTTGATCGTGTCCTTCATGAAAAGAAAGAAGACGATCGCATTGTGTTAGTTGTATCTGCAATGGGTGATACAACAGATGACTTGGTTGCTTTAGCAAAACAAGTGACATCTAAACCTTATGGTCGTGAAATGGACCGTTTGCTATGTACTGGTGAGCAAGTAACTATCGCTTTAATGGCGATGGCGTTCAATGAACGTGGTCAAAAGGCTATCTCTTTAACAGGTGATCAAGCAGGCATCACAAGTAGTGAGAACTTTAATAAAGGTCGCATTCTAGGTGTCGATCCTAATCGTGTGTTCAAGGCATTAGAAGAAGGCAATATCGTTGTTGTTGCAGGTTTCCAAGGTATGACTGAATATGGTGATATGGTAACATTAGGTCGTGGTGGTTCCGATACAACTGCAGTTGCTTTGGCTGGCGCTATGAAAGCTGATGTGTGTGAAATCTTCACAGACGTAGAAGGTGTATACTCTACTGATCCTCGCGTAGCGAAGGAAGCTTTCAAATTAGAAGAAGTTACATATGGTGAAATGCTTGAAATGGCTCGTCTAGGTGCTGGCGTTATGCAACCGCGTGCCGTTGAAATGGGTTTCCGTTATGGTGTACCTATTCATGTTCGTTCTACATTCACTGATAATACAGGCACAATTATTCGGGAGGATTATACCGTGGAAGCAAATAAACATATTATTACAGGCGTAGCTGATGATACTAATACAGCGAAAGTGGCTCTTGTGGGCGTTGAAAATAAACCTGGTATTGCAGCAAAAGTATTTAAAGCATTAGCAGATAAAAACGTAGACGTGGACATGATTGTCCAATCCATCCGTTCCGTTGGCGAGCCTAAAACAGACTTAATCTTTACAGTTGCTCTTGATGATGTAGTTTTAGCACGTGAAGTGTTGGAAGAGTTACAAAAAACAGTTGATATCGAAGCTGTGAATATCGATGAAAACATGGCTAAAGTATCCATCATTGGTGCTGGCATGTTGGGCCAACCTGGCGTAGCTGCACAAATGTTTGAAATCCTTAGCCAAGAAGGTATCAATATTGAAATCATCAGTACTTCTGAAATCAGTATTTCTTGCTTAGTAGCAGAAGAGCGTGTAAAAGATGCTGTTCGCGTAATTCATAATGGTCTTTTACTTAACAAACGAGGCTAATATAGTATGATGGATAGTCTCCGTACATTTATGGACGAGATGCTCGATGATCAGGGGCGCAAGGAAGGTTTTATTAGTGATTTATTGGCTAATTTAAAAACACAACCGATTCCTACATTAGAGCAAGCACAAACAGGCTATACAACAATGAGCAATCTTCATGGTATTTTCTATAATTACGATACGTCCGAAGTGACCATATCGTATAAGGTGGTACCAGATATGTATGCTCCTTATACATTGACGTTTCGCCAATTCGAAGTTGTTCTCGAAGGTCTTTTGACTAGTCGACGCAATTTAAAATGGCAAATGAATCCTAAGAAATAATTAAGAAGGACACTCTCGCAGTGTCCTTTTTTGCTGTAAATCTTTGTATTATTCTGTGATGATGAGATTTTGCAACTTATAATCTATAATTTGATAATTATTCTTGAAAATTCGTGTTAACTATACTGATGTGGTATAATAAATAGTTAGTAATACATTAAAAACCTATATTTATATATACATATTACATAATAGAAAGAAGGGACAGTATGGAATTACATAATATATATTCTGGCTTTCGCCTTGATCGTATAGAACGCATTGATGAAATCAATGGTACTGCTTATGAAATGAAACATGAAAAGTCTGGTGCTCGTCTTATTTATATTGACTCACCTGATTCTAATAAAGTCTTTAATATTGCTTTCAGAACAACACCTCAAGATAGTACAGGGGTAGCACATATTATGGAGCATTCCGTACTTTGTGGTTCTCGTAAGTTTCCATTAAAGGAGCCTTTTGTTGAACTTGTTAAAGGTTCCCTAAATACATTCTTGAATGCTATGACCTATCCAGATAAGACAATGTATCCTGTAGCAAGTAAGAATGACAAGGATTTCCACAACTTAATGGATGTATATCTCGATGCCGTTTTCTATCCACGTGCTGCTAATGACCCAGAAATCATGATGCAAGAAGGTTGGCATTATGAACTCGATTCAGTAGATGATGAATTGACATATAAGGGCGTAGTATTTAATGAGATGAAAGGTGTTTACTCATCTCCAGATTCCGTCCTTGAACGTGAATTGATGCATGCCTTATTTCCTGATACCACATATGGTGTAGATTCTGGTGGTAACCCAGATAATATTACAGAATTAACCTATGAAAAATTCAAGGAATTTTACAATGTTCATTATCACCCATCCAATAGCTATATTTTCTTGTATGGCACGATGGATATTGAAGAGCAATTGCGTTTTATCCATGATGAATACTTAAGTCATTTTGATGCTATTGAAATCGATACAGAGGTGACTGAGCAGGCCCCATTTAAGGAAGGCCGTGTCATTACATATCCATATAGTGTGGGTTCTGATGAAAGTACAGATAATCGTACATTGCATGCTTTTGCCTATGTATTACCATCAGTAACACCTGAACAAAGCCTTGCCTTTGAGGTGTTAACTCATGCTTTATTAACATCTCCAGCAGCACCGCTAAAACAAGCATTGGTAAAAGCTGGCATTGGTTCTGATGTGTCCGGCTATTATTTAGATAGTATCCGTCAACCAATTTGGGCTGTTCATGCGAGTGGTTCTAATCTAGATATGCAAGAACAATTACAATCTATTGTAGAATCCACATTAGAACAATTATGTACAGAGGGCATTGATAAAGAGTTATTAGAAGCCTCTCTTAACTCTATTGAGTTTGCCCTTCGTGAAAGCGACTTTGGTGGTCGACCAATTGGTCTTGCTTATGTGATTCGCATGATGGACAATTGGTTATATGGCCATGACCCGTTAGAACTATTACATTATGAAGAGGCTTTGGTTAATATCCGCAAGGGTTTACAAGGTACTTATTTTGAAGATTTAATTCGTCATTCTATTTTGGGTAATAATCATAAAGCGATTGTGTCCTTATATCCAGAACAAGGATTACAAGAGCAAAAGGATGCAGAGGTTAAGGCTGAATTGGCAAATATTAAAGCATCTATGACACAAGACGAGTTACAAGCCATTGTAGATCAAACAAAACGCCTTAAAATTCGCCAAGAAACACCAGATAGTGAAGAAGCTTTGGCTACGATTCCGTTGTTAGAATTATCTGATTTGAGTCCTGACGTTGAAGATGTAGAACGTCGTGAAAGCATGATTGGTCATACAAAACTTCATTTTGTACCGACCTTTGCAAAAGGCATTAATTATGTGTCCTATTACTTTAATTTAGGGTGCCTTACAGAAGAAGAATTATTTTATGCTGATATTTTAAGTGATATCATTGGGCGTGTAGATACATCTAAACGTTCCTATGAAGATATGGCAAAGGCTATTAACCTAAATCTTGGCGGTTTGAGTTCTGATGTTACGGGTATTAGCAAAGCGGGTAAACGCGATGAATTTGTACCGCTTATGATTGTACGTAGTAAGGCACTTCATGCTAAATTGCCTGAACTATGCCAACTTGTAAATGAAGTTATTCATGATGCACAGTATACAGATGTAACTCGTTTGACCGAGCTTGTGCAAGAAAGCAAAGCCATTTGGGATAATGAGGCTTTCCGTAGAGGTAATACTATCGTTAGCCAACGCGTAATGGCTAAGGTATCTAAGGTTGGTAAATTCCGTGATGATGGTAATTTAGGTTATTATCAAAAGATTAGTGAATTGGCTACTAATCCAGCTGCATTACCGTTATTGCCAGAAAAATTAGCCGATGTGGCTCGTAAAATTTTCCGCTCCAATAACGTGGATATTTTATTTGTTGGTGAAGAACATGAGTTAGCACCATTTACAGAATTGATGGTACCATTACTTGAAAACTGGAATGCAGAAATATTACCAGATGATGTTTTAACTATAGAGCATACAACGAGTAATGAAGGGATTGTTACTGCCGGCAAGGTTCAATATGTAGCTCAAGGCGGCAATTTTATAGATCATGGATTTACTCATGTTGGCGCTATGAGTGTATTAGAAACTATTTTACGTTACGAATACTTATGGATTCGCATCCGCGTACAAGGCGGTGCCTATGGTGCCTTTGCTAATTTCTACGATGATGGTAATATGATTTTCTGTAGCTATCGAGATCCAAATCTTGTAGAAACGTTAAATGTTTACAAGGAATTGCCAGAGTATTTACGACAATTTACCTTAACAGATCGTGAAATGCGTAAATATATTATCGGTACCATGAGTGGTCTTGATTTGCCGATGACGCCTGCATTACGCGGGCCACGTGCTATGGGGTTATACTTTAGTGGTGCCAATATTGAAGATAAGGTGGCATTTAGAAAACAAGTCATTGCCTGTAAGCCAGAAGATATCGTAGCTCTTGCAGATGTGGTAGAACCTGTGTTAGAGGATAATCATATTTGCTCTATGGGTAACGAACAAAAAATCAAAGATGCTGGTGTCTTTGATAGCATTGTATCCCTTGGCTAATATATAGTTTGTAAACTGAGGTTATCCTCACCATGTGTTAATATAATAATGTATTATTATATTAGTATATTATAGAGTGATTAGGAGATACTATTTATGAAAGGACGATTTGCACCTAGCCCAACGGGGTATATCCACTTAGGGAATGTGTGGATCGCCCTTTTATCGTATATATCTACACGTAATCAAAACGGCACCTATGTGGTCCGGATGGAAGATATCGATTTACAACGTTCTAAACGCTCTTTAGGAGAGGCCTTGTTAGATGATTTGGAATGGCTTGGCTTTGAATGGGATGAGGGCCCGCGTGTGGGTGGACCGGAATCCTCGTATTGGCAAAGTGAACGGTTGCCAATGTATGATGAGGTCTTACAACAATTAGAGAATACAGGTTTAATCTATCCATGTTTTTGTAATCGTACTCGCTTGCAATCCATTGCTTCTGCACCTCACCGCGGAGAAGTCGTTCATCATTATGATGGACATTGTCGTAGTTTAGATAGTGCCACAGTGAAATTGAAGAGATTAGAAAAAAATCCGTCAATGCGTATTAAGGTGACTGATTCTACTATGGATTTCAACGATATATACCAAGGTCTGCAGCATTTTGTACTGCGTCAAGATATTGATGATTTTGTGCTGCGCCGTGGGGATGGTATGTATGCCTATAATTTGGCGGTCGTACTAGATGATATAGCAATGGGGATTACTGAAATCATTCGGGGGCACGATTTACTGGAAACTACGGCTCAACAAATGTATTTATATAGTACGTTACATGCTGAGCCACCATGCTATGGCCATGCACCGCTGCTCATAGATAACGATGGACATAGGCTTTCAAAACGACAGAAAAGTATAACTGTAAAAGAATTGAGAGATATCGGGTGGACTGCAGAACGTATTTTGGGAGAATTAGCTGTATTGGCGGGATTGATACCTCGATGTGATGCACCGAGTATTTCTCTAGCATCATTATTAACATATACAGCGCGAACCGAAGAGTTAGGCTGTGAATATATTGTTTTAAAAAAATCGATATAATATATTGACAATTTTCGATATTGATATATAATAGTATATAAGAGGTGGTAAGAATGACTATTAAAGATGCGTTAGCTGAAAAAGTTTGGGCTGTAATAGGTGCCACTCATAAAACCGATAAGTTTGGGTATAAGATTTATAAGTGCTTAAAAGAGCATGGATATGAAGTCTATCCGGTTAATCCAAATGTAACGAGTATCGATGGCGATACTTGTTATCCAAGTCTATCTTCGTTGCCAGTTGTTCCTAGCGTTGTTGATTTTGTTGTACCAGAAGCAGCTGGGCTTGCAGCAGTTGATGAATGTAAACAATTGGGCATTAAGATGATTTGGTTACAACCCGGTGCGGATAAACCAGCAGTTTTAGCTAAGGCTAATGAGGTCGGTTTGGATTACATTCAAGATTGTGTATTAGTTCAATTACCTTAGGAGGAAATAATGAGCGAATTAAAAGAATTAAAAACAGCAGAATATCAAGATCTTCTTAATCAAGGTGGTGTAACAGTTATTGATTTTTGGGCACCATGGTGTGGTTACTGTGTACGTATGATGCCAATTTTTGAAGAAATCGCTGGTGAACTAGAAGGTAAAGCTAACTTTGTAAAAGTAAATACTGATGAAGAACCAAGCTTGGCACGTGATTTACAAGTAGAAGTATTACCTACATTTGTAATTTTGAAAGATGGCGAAGTAGTAGATCGTAAAATTGGTTTCATGCCAAAAGGTGATTTGCAAGGTGCTATCGAATCTAAATTCTAATTAGATTAATAAACGATAAAATATATAAGGCCTATTAATGTATACATATACATTAATAGGCCTTTTTTATCTGTGCAAATAAAAATACAAGTAAAAATATTAATTAAATATAAAATGAAGAGGGAAATTTCTATATAGGAAAAAATCTTATAAACAAGGCTTTTTCAAGATTGCTGTCATATAAAACGATGAGTAAAATATGAAGCATAAGTTTAACTTATTAAAAAAACGCTTTAATTTTAAAATATCTTGTGCTAGTATTTAGTTAGATATTGTGAATATTTAGTGAAGTATATTCCAGTATTTTCATTTATTTCATCTTTGCGGGGTGAGAGCCGCATAAGTTGGGAGGGAACTTAATATGAATAAGGTATTCAAAGTAGTATGGAGTGCGACTAAAAATGCATATGTAGTTACATCTGAACTAGCAAAGTCGCATCAAAAAACAGCTACTACAATTGTAGCAGCCATTTTATTTAGTGCCAGTTTGGGTGGAGGCATTGTTTCAGCATCCACACCTGCGGATTGGTATCGAACTGATCTTATTGGTAGTCAAAAATGGTTAACACCTGGTCAAGCATCTCAACCAGTTGAACAAAGACCAATTGATTTGCATCAACAAGACCAACAACAATGGCAACAACAGCAGCAACAACAGCAACAACAGCAACAACAATGGAATCAACAATCTCAAAAAAATGGTAATTCAATCGTTATTGTTGGTTTAGGCGATATTAAAAAACAAGTTAATATAAATACTCATAATATTAATGTATTAAATAACAAAGTTAATTGCCTTGGTACTCAGTTTTACTGCTTATCTGATAAGGTATCTAAAAACTCTTTAGATATTAAGCAACTTAATGTAAGCGTTAATGCAATCAATAACAATATTAAAAATATTGAAAATAAGATTACTAATAATGTTACTAACAAGGTAACTAATAATGTTATTAACAATGTAAATAATAAGATTGATATTAAGATTGCAGAAAATAATAAGACTATTATTAATACTGTAAATGCTAACATTAAAAAAGAAATTCAAAATAATAACACTACTATTATTAACAATGTAAATCAAAATATTGATCAAACAATTAATAATAAGATTGAAGCTAACAATACAACTATTATTAATCAAGTAAATCAAAATATTGATCAAACAATTAATAATAAAATTGAAAATAACAATACAACAATCATTAATAAAGTAGATCAAAATATTGATGCTAAGATTGAAAAGAATAATACTTCTATCATCAATACCGTAAACAAAACTATTAATGAAAGTATTCAAAACAACAATACTGTTATTAATAACAACATTAAAAACGAAATCAATGCTAACAATGTAGAAATCAACAAGACTATTAAGAATGAAATTAATGCTAATAACACTGTTATTAACAATAATATCAAAAATAGCATTGAAGCGAATAATGTTGAAATTAACAAAACAATTGTTAATAAGATTGACGAAAATAATGTAAAAATCAATCAAAATATTGCTAATGTTAAAAACGAATTACAAGCGAATATTAACAAGGTTGATGTTAAGGTAGATGCTAATAGCAAAGCTATCAACAACTTGACTGTTAATGTAAACAATAACAGCAAGTCTATTGCTGACTTGTCTAAACAAGTTAACGAAAACACTAAAAATATCACTTTCAACAATACTATTGCGATAGAAAACCGTAAACTTATCGGCGATAACAAAAAAGACATCAATGATAATAAAAAAGCTATTGAAGAGTTGAAAGGTAAAGTTGGTACTACTATCAACAACATCAACACAACAATTGATAATAAGATTAATGAAAACAACACTAAGATTATTAATCAAATCAATAAAGATGTAGACATTAAAATTGATAATAGTAAAACAAATATTATCAATACAGTAAACACTAATATTGATAATAAAATCAACGCTAATAACACAGTTATTAACGCTAACATTGATAATAGCATTAAACAAAATAATGTCGAAATCAATAAGACAATCAAAAATGAAATTAATGCTAACAACACAACTATTATCAATAAAGTGAATGCTGATGTTGATGCTAAGATTAATAATGTCAACACTACAATTAACAATGTAAATACCAAGGTTGATGGAAACACAACTAAAATAGAATTCAATAATAATCGTATCAATACAATTATTGAAGCTATGGGCAACCATGAAGGTCGTTTACAAGCTGTAGAAAATGATGTTAAGAACATTAAGACCGATTTGAGCAATACTACAAATCAAGTCAATATCAATACAAAGGATATTGCTGATTTGAAAGGTAAAGTTGGTCAAAATATTGGTAATGTTCAAGTAGATATCAACAATATTAAAAACGATATTACAAACATCAATAAAAAGATTGATCAAAACGACATTGCTATCAATACAAAAGTAGATAATAAAGTTAATGAAATCAATGCTAAGATTGATAATAAAGTTACTGAAATCAACACAAACATTGATAACAAGGTTAATGAAATCAATACGAAGATTGATAACAATGTTATCGACTTGAGCAAGAAAATCGATGCTAATATCGTTGATGTTAACAAGAAAATTGATGCTAATACAACAGCAATCAATAATGTTAATGTTCGTGTAGATGGTGTTAAAGGTGATGTAGCTGGTCTTACTAAACGTGTAGATCGTCATGACGAACGTTTAGACTACTTGCAAGGCAATATTGTAGATAATTCTACACGTATTAGTGCTAATGAAGATGATATCAAGAAATTAAAAGGACAAATTGGTACAACAATCACTAATGTTGAAAATACAATCAATGCTAAGATTGAAGCCAATAACACAGTGATTAGAAATGATATCAACACTGCAATCACTAATAACAACACTGTTATCAATAAGAACATCGAAACAGCTATCAATAATAACAATACAGTAATCAATAAAAATATTGAAACTGCTATTACTAACAACAATACTACAATTCTTAATAAAGTTGATAAAAACATCGGTGTAAAAATCAACGAAAATAACAAACAAATCAACAATACAATCAATACTAAGATTGGTGAAGTGAACGTTAAGATTGATGGCGTTAAAGGTGATTTAAATGGTCTTAAAGGCGACTTGGATGGTCTCAAAGGTCGCGTAGATCGTCACGATCAACGTTTAGATTACTTAGAAGGCAATATTGTAGATAACTCTACACGCATTAGTGCTGTTGAAGATAATGTAAAGGTTAATACTACTAACATTGCAAACAATACTAAGAATATCAATATCAATGCTAAAGCTATCGATGAATTGAAAGGTCAAGTAGGTCAATCCTCTACTGTTATCAACGATATTAAAAATCAAATCACTAATATCAACGGTAAGGTAGAAAATAACACTACTAATATCACAAATAATACTAAGAACATCGCTGTTAATGCACAAGCTATCGTGGATAATAGCAAACGCATCAACGAAACAAACGTTAAAGTAGATGCTAATACAACGGCTATTAACAATGTAAATGTTAAAGTGGACGGTATTAAAGGTGATATTAATAATATCAATGTGAAAGTTGATAGTATTAAAGGCGATTTAGATGGCTTAACTAAACGGGTAGATCAAAATACAAAAGATATTAATGTAGCTGGCACAATTGCTCTTGAAAACCGTAAGTTTATCGGCGACAACAAGGTTGCTATTGAAAATAATACTAAGAATATCAATATCAACGCTAAAGCTATTGATGAATTGAAAGGAAAAGTAGGTCAATCCTCTACAGTTATCAACGATATTAAAACTCAAATTACTAATATCAATGGTAAGGTAGAAAATAATACTACTAACATCACAAACAATACTAAGAACATCGCTGTAAACGCACAAGCTATTGTAGATAATAGTAAACGTATCAATGAAACAAATGTTAAGGTAGAAAATAATACTACTAACATTGCAAACAATACTAAGAACATCGCTGTTAATGCACAAGCTATCGTAGATAATAGCAAACGTATTGATGCAACAAATGTAAAAGTTGATGCTAATGCAACTAACATTGCAAACAATACAATAGCTATTAACAATGTAAATGTTAAAGTTGATGGTGTTAAAGGTGATGTAGCCGGTCTTACTAAACGTGTAGATCGTCATGATGAACGTTTGGATTACTTACAAGATAACATCACAGATAACTCTACACGTATCAGTGTTGTAGAAGATGGTGTGAAATCCAATACGAAAGCTATTGATGAATTAAAAGGCCATATTGGTACTCAAATCACAAATATCGAAAACACTATTACTAACAAAATTAATGAAAATAATGTAGTTATTAATAAGTCTATCGATAACAAGATTACTGAAAATAACACTACAATTCTTAACAAGGTTGATAAAAATATTGATGTAAAAATCAATGAAAACAACAAACAAATTAACAACACAATCAATACGAAGATTGGTGATGTAAATGTTAAGATTGATGGCGTTAAAGGTGATGTATCTGGCCTTAAAGAACGTGTAGACCGTCATGATCAACGTCTTGATTACATTGATGGCAACATTATTCATCATTCTGAACGTATCTCTGCTAATGAAGATGCTATCAAGAAATTGAATGGTAAAATTGGTACAACAATCACAAATGTAGAAAATACAATCAATACGAAAATTGAAGCAAATAATACCGTGATTAGAAACGATATCAACACCGCAATTTCTAATAACAACACAGTAATCAACAAGAATATTGAGACTGCTATTAATAATAACAATACAGTAATCAATAAGAATATTGAAACTGCAATTAATAACAACAACACAACTATTATTAACAAAGTTGATAAAAATATCGATGCGAAGATTGTTGAAAACAATACGAAGATTGATAGTAAGATCAATAATGTAAATGTAAAAGTTGATGCGAATGCAAAAGCTATTGAAAACAATAGCAAATCTATTACAGCTATTCAAAATAATGTAGCTAATATTAATAGTAAAGTTGATGTGAATGCAGCAGATATTAAAGCAATTCGCACTGATGTAACTAATAATACAACAGCTATTGCTAGTGTATCTAAACAAGTAGCGGGTAACACTGCAAACATTGCAGATGTTTCTGCTAAGGTAAATGCTAACTCCACTCGTATCGATGCAAATGCAGCGGCTATTGGTAACTTGAATGGTAAGGTTGATTCTAATGCGAAGGCAATTGAATCCTTGAAAGGTCAAGTAGGTAAAGGCAACACTACAATCGTTAATGTTGAAAAGAAAGTTGAAAACATCACAAACAACATTAAAGCTCAAAATAGTGTAATCAATGCTAATACTGTAAATATTCAAAACAACACTTCCAACATTAACAATATTAAAGCTAATGTAGTAAACGTTGAAAAGAATGTTAACAATATCAAAGCTGATGTAACTATCGTGAAGAATGATATTACTAACATCAATGCGAAGGTTGATGCGAAGATTAATATTGTGAACAACAATGTTGAAAACATCAAGAATGATGTGAAGACTATTAATAATCAAGTTACAAATATTAAGAATGATGTAACTAGCATCAAATCTGATGTAACCAGCATTAAATCTGATGTAACAAGTGTGAATGCTAAGGTTGAAAACAATATTAAGATTATCAACGGCATCCAAACAGATGTATCTGGCTTAAAAGATCAAGTTGGCAAAAATACACAAGCAATTAAAGACTTGCAAAATGTAAGTGCTGATGTATCTAAGGTAAAAGAACAAGTTAATGCGAATACAATCAAAGCTAACGCTAACGAAGAACGCATTAAAAATGTTCAAAGCCAAGTAGAAGTTAGTACTGATAGAATCAAACACAATACTGAAAATATCAATATTAACAAAACTGCTATCAAGCAAAATGCAGAAGCAATTCAAAATACTAACGTTACTGTTCAAAAAGTAATCAACAAGGTTGATGAACATACTACAGCAATTAATAGTGTATCTGCTCAAGTTAACAAAAATACTAACAATATTGCGACTATCAATGCATCCGTTATTGAAAATACAAACAATATTACAAAAGTAAATAATCAAGTAACAGCAAATACTACTAACATTGCTAAAGTATCTAATCAAGTTACTACGAATATCAATAATATCAATGTAAATGCTAAGAATATTAGTGTGAATACAGAAAATATTAAAAACATTGATAGCCGTGTAACAACTAATGCAAATGCTATTGTTGGTATTACTGAATCTGTGAAAGCAAATGCTACTAATATTAACACTGTTAATAACCGTGTAACAGAAGTATCTAACCAAGTTAATACAAATACACAAAGTATTGCTACTGTAACAAATCAAGTTAACGACAATACTAAATTAACTAAAGCTGTTGGTGCAATTGCATTGGAAAACAATGAACGTATCAATGTAATGGGCTTACAAGTTAACAAGAATACTGCAGATATTAGTACATTAGCTGAAGCTGCAAATTACAGCTTACGTGCAAGTGCATTAACAATTCAAGATCATGAAACTATTGAACAACATACAGCACAAATTCAAGATAATTCTCGTCGCATTAGCAGTGTAGAACGTGAAGTTAAAACAGTAGGTGCATCTGCAGCCGCATTGGCAGCATTGAAACCTATTGAATACCATGAAGGCCAAAAAGCTCAAATCATGGCAGCTGTTGGTACATACAAAGGTAAAACAGCAACTGCATTAGGTGTTGCTCATTATGCAAATCCTAATTTGTTATTCCACGCTGGTGCTGCTTATGATGGTGATAATGGTGTAATGGCAAATGCTGGTGTAACTATCGGTATTGGCTCCGCTCCTACAGCACCTTCCAAACCTGCATCTCCAGCAACTGTAAAAGTTCTCGAAGATAAGGTTGCTAGCTTAGAAGCACAAAATAAAGAAATTAAAGAAGTGCTTGAAAAAGTATTAGCTGCTAATCCTCAAGTAGCTAAAAAGACAACCAAATAAGATACCTCCCAAAAGGTAGGCACTGAATACCTGTCTATCTAAGGTATGTATAACCGCGTAGTACACTCGTGCTACGCGGTTTTCTTTTGATTTTGAACTTGAAGTTTTAATGTTGTGGTGAATATGTATAGCTGGTGGTGAATGGTGGTACATATATGGTGAAAATTATAAAAATAACCATATATAAGCGAACATATATTTGTGAAAAATAGAGAAAAACAGAGTAAAAGATAAAAACATGAAGAAAAATTCATAATTTCCTCAATTTTTACGTTTTATTTATTGTAACAAGTGGGGGATTGTGGTAAAATTTACCATATAGTGGTGAATTAGGAATGTTAGGCGGTGATTTTAGATGTTCATGGGGGAATATAATCACACTATAGATACAAAAGGACGGTTGATTATACCTGCCAAAATACGTGAACAACTAGGTGATCATTGCGTGCTTTCAAAGGGCTTAGACAATTGTATCGCTATTTATACTGCCGAAAGTTGGGAGCAACTTTCAAAAACATTACAATCTTTACCATCTAATAAAGCTAATGCTCGCGCCATTAAACGTTTTTATTTTGGTAGTGCAGCAGAGCTTGAATTTGACAAACAAGGCCGAATCTTGGTACCTAGTGCTCTTCGTGAGCATGCTGAATTGCAAAAAGATGCAGTTATTATTGGTACTGGCGATAAGGTTGAAATTTGGAGCCGCGAACGTTTCGATGCTTATGATGCGGAAGTGGCTGAAAGTGTAGAATCCTTAGCTGAAGGATTAGAGGGCATTATATTGTAGGAGGCTATCGTGGAATTTAATCATGTCAGTGTACTGTTGAATGAAACGGTAGAATCTGTTGTTACCAATCCAGATGGTATCTATGTGGATTGCACATTAGGTGGTGCAGGTCATGCACATGCTGTAGGGGAACGACTAAGTCCTCAAGGTATGATTGTCGGTCTAGATCAAGACGAGGATGCCTTAGGTGTAGCGAGACAACGATTGTCCGATTTATCCTGTCAAGTGATGACGATACCCACAAATTTTTCAAATTTAAAACATGCTTTGCAAGAACAAGGCATTTACGAAGTTGACGGATTCATATTTGATTTAGGTGTTTCTAGTTATCAGCTTGATACACCAGAACGTGGATTTTCGTATATGAATGATGGGCCCCTCGATATGCGTATGGATAAAGAGGCGGAACTTAATGCGGAAATCGTGGTGAATGAATATGAACCAGATGAATTATTAAAAATTATTCGTGACTACGGAGAAGAACGATGGGCTAAGCGCATCGTTGAGTTTATCGTAGCGGCACGCAATGAAAAGAGAATTACCACTACTGGCGAATTAGTGTCAATTATAAAGAAGGCTATACCAGCAAAGGCGAGACAGGATGGTCCGCATCCAGCAAAACGTACATTTCAAGCGATACGCATTGAAGTGAACCGAGAGCTTGCTATTTTGCATGATAGTTTTGTAGATGCTGTGAGTATGTTGAAGCCAGAGGGGAGAATAGGTGTCATCACATTCCATTCCTTAGAGGATCGCATTACAAAACAAACATTTAAAGAGTTGAGTACAGCTTGTATTTGTCCACCAGAGTTGCCAGTGTGTGTCTGTCATAATAAGGCGATTATTAAAGCTAAAAATAAGGCGATTGAGCCTAGTGTAGGGGAAGTCGAAGTGAATCCTCGTTCTAGGAGTGCAAAGCTTAGAGTAGGGGTTAAACTGTAGTATTGGAAGGGGTTATTTAGATGTTGGCGAGAAAGGCTGTTGTGGGCCACGTTAAACGTGATGTGTTGTTAGGTATACAAGCAAGAAAAGCGAGTGCTAGTGTTATATTTGATATTAGCCCACTAATGAAAAAGATTGTTCAAGGTATAGCAATCCTTGCGGGCTTTTTGATGATTATGATGGCTATGAATGCATATACTACAAAACTAGGTTATGAAGTAGTTAAAACACAACAGGCTGTAGTACAATTAGCGAAGGACAATGATACCCTTGATGTAGAGGTGGCATCCTTGAAATCTCCAGTACGCATTCAAAAGATTGCGGAAGAACAATTGGGGATGGTTTTGCCTGATTCCTTTGTGTATAGCACTAAAAGTACGACTTCAGAACGCAATGTACAAGCGAAACAGCAAATTATAGACTAGCAGGCAAAAGCAGCTCTTATGGGCTGCTTTAATTTGCGTATATAGAGGAGACGATAATATGAAATCCTTAAAAGATATTATTAGTACATTAGATGTACAAGAATTACAAGGTAATCAAGATGTAGTTATTCAAGATATTACAGCTGATTCTAGAGCGGTTAAAACTAATAGTTTATTTATTGCTCTGGATGGCGCTACAGTAGATGGTCATAATTATATTGATAAAGCTATTGAGGCGGGTGCCGTAGCAGTTATTGTATCTAAACCAGTAACTGTACCTAATGATATATGTGTGATTACCGTTTTTGATACCCGTCAAGCTATGATGGTTTGTGTACCATATTTCTTTGATTATCCGGCCAATCGTATGCGTATGATTGGTGTTACTGGTACAAATGGCAAGACTACTACGACGCATATGATTCGTCATATTTTAAAGGCTCAAGGCCATAAGGTGGGTGTCATTGGTACGGTTCATATTATGATTGGTGACACTAGTTATCCGATTCATAATACGACGCCTGATGTAGTTGACTTACAGCATATTTTGAATCAAATGGTTCAAGAAGATGTTACATATTGTGTGATGGAGGTATCTTCTCACGCGCTAGCACTTGGTCGTGTTAGTGGCGTTGAATTCGACACGGCTGTATTTACGAATTTGACGCAAGATCATTTGGATTTCCACAAAACCTTTGAGAACTACTTGCAAGCTAAATGTAAGTTGTTTGAACAAGTTAGTGCATCCAATCAAGTTAAAGGGCGTAAAGGCGCTGTAATCAATATTGACGATGCGTATGGTCTTCGTGTGGTTGAAAAAACGGCAGCTCCAACTATTACGTATAGTACATTAGGAAATGGTTCCTTAAATGCATCTGATGTTCATATGTCTACTAAGATGAGCCAGTATACTGTTAATTATAATGGTGAAAGTTATCCTGTATCTATGAATACTACGGGTCTATTTAATGTGTATAACACATTGGCTGCCATTGGGGCTTGTTTACAAGAAGGTATTTCAATGGAAGCCATTGATACGGCTTTGAAAACATTTAGTTCTGTACCAGGTCGATTTGAATTAATCGAGGAAGGGCAAGATTTTGCTGTAGTTGTAGATTATGCACATACACCTGATGGTTTACAAAATATTTTAGAAACAGCAAAGGCTATTAAAGAAAATCGCATTATCATCGTATTTGGTTGCGGTGGTGATCGTGATGCTACAAAACGCCCAATTATGGGACGCATTGCAGCAGAATATGGCGATAGAATTTATGTTACATCCGATAATCCGCGCACTGAAGATCCGATACAAATTGTTAAGGATGTAGAGGTAGGTGTAAAAGAAGCACTTCGTGATGGTACATCGTATGAGGTGATTGTCGATCGTAGAGAGGCAATCAATCATGCAATTCATGATGCTAAAGCAGGCGATATTGTTATTATTGCGGGCAAGGGTCATGAAAATTATCAAATTTTAAAGAATGAAACTATTCATTTTGATGACCGAGAAGAGGCTAGACAGGCTCTTAAGGAGATCTAATATGGCAGAATTTACATTACAAGAAATAATTGATGCTACAGGCGGCACATGTAAGGGCGATGTAAGTTTACAGTTTAAAGATATATCTACTGATACGCGTACAATTCAATCGGGGTATGTATTTGTTGCGTTGCGTGGGGATACGTTCGATGGCCATGATTTTATTAATGCAGCTATTGAAAAGGGCGCCACTGCGGCTATCGTTGAAAATGGTCGCACTGTAGAGGGGATTGTCTGTGTTGAAGTAAAGAATACGTTGAAAGCCTATCAAGATTTGGCGAATTATCATAGACGGCGTTTTCAAATTCCCGTAGTTGCTATTACGGGTTCATCTGGAAAAACGACAACAAAAGAGATGGTAGCAGCTGTTCTTGGTACAGAGTTTAATGTGTTAAAAACAGAAAAGAACTTCAATAATGAAATTGGTTTGCCTAAAACCTTATTGCAATTAACATCAGAACATGAGGCTTGTGTTGTAGAAATGGGGATGCGTGGGCTAGGTCAAATTGAAGAATTAGCACTTATTGCTGAACCAACGATTGGTATTATTACCAATGTAGGAACAAGCCATATTGAATTATTAGGGTCTCAAGAAGCTATTGCAGAGGCCAAGGGTGAGTTAATTCGCTGTTTAGGTCCTGATAGCGTAGCGATTCTGAATGAAGATGATTTTTTTGTAAAAGCTATGAGCTCTATTGCTAAAGGGAAGACCGTTACTTATGGTATTCATAGTAATGCCACTGTAATTGGCAGTCATTTGCGCTATAAAAAAGATGGTATAAAATTTACCTGCAAATGTT
>ERZ773018.433-NODE-433-length-25190-cov-43.647981_pt1 | contig 25190 bp, 16 predicted proteins | sample MGYA00580840_ERZ773018 | MGnify/ENA primary metagenome ERZ773018 (study PRJEB29015, sample SAMEA2738125) | human oral metagenome | biome: human oral; feature: human-associated habitat; material: saliva | place: China | collected 2256 ... | reverse complement strand
GCTGGGTGCGGCGGCCGTACTTATCAGCCAGCCAACCCGAGATCGGGATGAAGATCGCGAAGCCGGTAATGGAGATTAGCTGAATAATCAGGAACTCGCGGTAGGGGATAGCCAGACCGCCCTTATCGACCTTGCCGATGCCGTAGGAGAGAACCCAGGCGGTCATCAGGTAGAACAGCACGTAGCACGCCACCATGATGAAGGTACCCTGAATCATGGGCCACCAGGCGACCTTGAACGCCTCAACGAGCGGGGTCTTAACCTTCTCGTTGTTAGCGGCAGCCTTGGCGAAGACGGGGGTCTCCTCCAGCTTGAAACGAACGTACAGACCCACAGCGACCATCACGATGGAGACCAGGAACGGAATACGCCAACCCCAGATGAGGAAGGGGTGATCAAAGTTCTTAGCGTCGGTTGCAGAGTTGAAGGAAATCCAGCTGGTCAGCAGCAGCATGAAGCCGTTTGCGAAGACGAAGCCGATGGGCGCACCGAGCTGAGGCCACATGGCGGCGCGTGCACGCTTACCATCCTCAGCGTATTCGCTGGCGAGCAGAGCCGCGCCGGACCATTCGCCGCCCAGACCCAGGCCCTGGCAGAAACGCATAATGGTCAGCATGGTCGGTGCCCACAGACCAATCTGGTGGTAGGTGGGCAGCAGACCGATGATGAAGGTCGCCAGACCCATGGTGAGCAGTGCACCGACGAGGGTTGCTTTACGACCGATCTTGTCACCGAAGTGACCGAAGACAATGGAACCGAGGGGACGCGCCACGAAGGCGACGCCGAAGGTTGCGAAGGATGCCAGAAGCTCGGTGGTTGCGTCCTTCGAGGGGAAGAACAGCACGGGGAACACAGCCACTGCTGCGGTGGCGTAAATGTAGAAATCGTAGAACTCGATGGTGGTACCAACGAGCGAGGCAAGAATAACTCGACTGCGAGGAGTCGTATTCTTCACCGATGCAGCGGACGCTTTCACGTCGGGTGCAGAGGTGCTCATGAGGAAAACTCCCGAAAAGGTGAACTGTGTGTACAGATGGAGCCGGGGCGTCCGTTACCGATCAGCGCGTGAGGCGGGATGTGCCGCAAGCCTCTACCGGGTGCCGTGACCGCACCGGGTGGGGTGCGGTGGGCGTAGGAATCTGAAAGGCCCCTCTAAAGTGCAACATTATAACTCTGTTCAGAAAAAACCCAACAAGTACAGCCACTATTTGGACGTAATCGCAATAGGTAGTCGCTCAAACCCCACAGAAACAGATAGGAGCGGACATAGAAAATCCCCCGGAAAGATACGAGGCATGACCTCATACCCTTCCGGGGGATTCGTATAGCCTATAGCGCTCGCGTGACCGCGGTATCGAGGCGAAGCGTTACTTGATGGTCGCCAGCACCGCACCGGAGGTGACGGTATCGCCAGCCTTAGCCGACAGGCCCGAAACCTTACCCGCCTTGTGCGCGGTAATGGGCTGCTCCATCTTCATAGCCTCCAGCACCAGAATCAGGTCGCCTTCAGCGACGGTGTCGCCGTCAGAAGCCGCCACCTTCACGATGGTGCCCTGCATGGGGCTGGTCAGCTCGTCGCCGCCACCCTTTGCCGCGCTACGTGCCGAACGGGACTTGCGGGTCTTGGTAGCGGGCTTAGCGGCAGGCTTCGCGCCACCGCTAAGATCCGGCAGGGACACCTCCATGCGCTTGCCGTTGACCTCAACGACCACGGTGGTGCGCTCATTCTCATCGGAATCCACGCTGCCGGGCGCGCCGGAGTACATGGGGATGGTGTTGTTGAACTCGGTCTCAATCCAGCGGGTGTGCACCTTGAAATCGCCGCCCTCAGCCGGCGCGAAAGCGGGATCATCCAGCACGACGCGGTGGAACGGAATGACGGTGGGCATACCCTCAATGGTCAGCTCAGCCAGGGCACGGCGGGCACGCTGCAGAGCCTGCTTGCGGTCCGCACCGGTGACAATGAGCTTAGCCAGCATGGAGTCGAAGTTACCGCCGATAACGTCGCCAGCCACAAAGCCGGAATCCCAGCGAACACCGGGGCCGGTGGGCACGGTCATCTTCTCGATGGTGCCGGGGGCAGGCATGAAGGAACGGCCCGCATCCTCACCGTTAATACGGAACTCGAAGGAGTGACCGCGCAGAACCGGGTCCTTCTCCTCAATCTTCTCGCCGCGGGCAATGCGGAACTGCTCGCGAACCAGGTCCAGACCGGAAATCTCCTCGGAAACCGGGTGCTCCACCTGCAGTCGAGTGTTCACCTCAAGGAAGGAGATCGTGCCGTCGGTGCCGACCAGGAACTCACAGGTGCCGGCGCCCTGGTAGCCAGCCTCACGCAGAATCGCGCGGGATGCCTCGTACAGGCGCTCGTTCTGCTCATCGCTCAGGTAGGGGGCGGGCGCCTCCTCAACGAGCTTCTGGTTACGGCGCTGCAGGGAGCAGTCACGGGTGGAAACCACCACGACATTGCCGTGTGCATCCGCCAGGCACTGGGTCTCAACGTGGCGGGGCGAATCCAAGAACCGCTCGATGAAGCACTCACCGCGACCGAACGCGGCGGTAGCCTCGCGAACAGCGGACTCGTACATCTCAACAATGCTCTCGCGGTCGCGTGCCACCTTAATGCCGCGGCCACCGCCACCAAATGCGGCCTTCACCGCAATGGGCAGACCGTGCTCATCCGCGAAGGCAACAACCTCATCGGCGGACTTGACCGGGTCCTTGGTGCCGGGCACCAGGGGAGCGCCCACCTTCTGCGCGATGTGGCGGGCCGCCACCTTATCGCCCAGCTGGGTAATGGACTCAGGGGAGGGGCCAATCCAGGTCAGACCCGCGTCAATGCACTTCTGCGCGAACTGCGCGTTCTCAGAAAGGAAACCGTAGCCGGGGTGCACGGCGTCAGCACCGGAGCGGAGAGCAATCTCAATGAGCTTGTCCATGACCAGGTAGGACTGTGCCGCGGTGGCGCCGCCGAGAGCGTAGGCTTCATCGGCAAGCTTCACGTGCTGGGAATCGCGGTCGGGGTCAGCGTAGACGGCGACGGTCTGCAGGCCCTCATCGCGGGCTGCACGAATCACGCGGACAGCAATTTCACCGCGGTTAGCGATCAGAATCTTGCTGACCGGGCCGGTGTGACGGCCGGGGACTGCAGTAAATTTCTTGGCGGCTTCTGCCTGGTGCTGAGTCACTTAAAGCTCTCCTTTAATCTCCTGCTCCAAGGATACATCGGCAGGATTGGCGAATATAACGCGCATCATACTGTTCTATCTTATCGATTGGTGTTCAATAATGTGTATTCCAGGGCGCGCTTTGAGACAGATTTATACGATTACGCTGGATCTAATCCTCGTCTTCGGGTGCTAGCCACAACTCGGTCACAGCAACCTCGCGGCGGCGCAGCATATCGCGTAGCGCGTGGATGGACAGGCCCACCACCGTGTGGAACTCACCCTCAATACCGCGAATAAACGCCGAACCGTAGCCATCCAGGGTAAAGGAACCGGCTACCCAGAGCGGCTCACCGGTAGCAATATACGCCTCCATCTCTTCGGGGCTGAGCGTATCGAAGTGCACGGTGGCGCTGCGCAGCTCAGAAACAGTGGGTAGCTCAGAAGCAGTGGGCAGCTCGGAAGCGGCGGGCAGTTCGGCACCCGGCTCAATGTCGCGCAAATCTACGAGCGCGTGACCGGTATGCAACACACCGTAGTTGCCGCTCATGGCGCTGATGCGCTCGCGTGCCGCCTCGGCGGTGTGAGGCTTGCCGTAGGCAACACCCTCAAACTCGAAGACCGAATCGCAGCCCAGAACCAGCGCGTCACGCACACCCTCGGCGGCAAGTTCGGCGGCAACGGCCTGCGCCTTCAGCTGCGCCAGCAGGGAGGCGGTCTCAGCCGGGGTGAGCCCCGCACGTCCCTGCGCTCGCGCCTGCTCGTTGGCGGCGGCGAGCGCGGCGTCCTCATCTACGGAGGAGACGCGCACCGTGAACGCGATGCGGGAGTCTTCCAGGAGCTTGCGGCGCGCCGGGGAGGCGGAGGCAAGAATCAGTCGGGTCGGTGAAGCGCTGGTAGTCATGGGTTCTATTTTAGAGTGTCGCCGGTGAGTTTTACTCTCGGGTGCAGATTAAGGGTTGATGGGAAGCTGGGGCGGGAAGGTCAGGAGGCATAAAAAGAGCGTGTCCCATCCCCCTCAACCACGTAGGAGATGGAACACGCCGTTCAAAATCATAACTCTTCTCAAGAATTAAAGAAAAGAAGAATCAATAATGACATTTTTATGACGTTTGACAAATGTATTTCGCCCGTGCTGTGCGCCCATGCTGGGGATACAGATGGTAGAGAAGCTATACGGCGCTAAGCGGTACCGCCTAGCGCCGTGCGCGTGAACCTTTGCCTGATGAGCTCGCCAGATTAGCGGAGTACCGTCTCCTCCACCTCGTGAAGTCGCTGCGCCTCACCGGCGATGCGCTCATCGTAGAATTCCTGAGCCACGAAGCCGCCCTCCGAACGGGGAGCGTTGTAGAGCGCCTCGTCCAGAATGCCCTCGCGGCGAGCCACAATCGCCGGAACCAGCGCCTGACCGGCAACGTTCAGAGCGGTACGGCCCATATCAACGATCGGGTCAATCGCCAGGAGCAGGCCCACGCCGTCCAGCGGCAGACCCAGGGTGGAAAGGGTCAGGGTCAGCATCACGATAGCGCCGGTCGTACCGGCAGTCGCAGCTGAACCGAGCACGGACACCATCACAATTAGCAGGTACTGGGTGAAGTCCAGCTGAATACCGTAGAACTGAGCCACGAAGATCGCGGCAAGAGCCGGGTAAACCGAAGCGCAACCGTCCATCTTGGTGGTCGCACCCAGCGGAACCGCGAAGGATGCGTAGGCGCGGGGAACACCCAGGTTGCGCTCGGCAACGGTCTGGGTCATCGGCATTGAACCCATGGAGGAGCGGGACACGAAGCCCAGCTGGAGCGCCGGCCACACGCCCGAGAAGTACTGGCGGACCGACAGACCGTTCGCGCGAACAATAATCGGGTAGACCACGAGGAAGACCAGCAGCAGGCCAATGTAGAGGGCGATGACGAACGCGACCAGCGAACCCATCGACGCCCAACCGTACGCGAACACCGCCTTAGCGATCAGACCCACGGTACCCAGCGGTGCCAGGCGAATGATCCACCACAGAATCTTCTGAATAATCGCCAGAGCGCTCTTGACCACGTCAATGAACGGCTTGGCGGCCTCGCCGACCTTCAGGGCGGCAATGCCGACCGCGCCCGAAATGACCAGAATCTGCAGCACGTTGAAGGACGCCGAAGCAGAGATACCGGAATCACCGGACTTAGCGCTGACGCCCAGACCCAGGAAGTTCACCGGAATCAGACCGGTCAGGAACGCGGTCCACGAACCGGTCGAGCCGGTGTACGCCTTGCCCTGCACCTGCGCACCCACGCCCGGCTGAACAATGAGGCCCATTGCAATACCAATGAGTACCGCGAAGAACGCGGTAATCGCAAACCAGATGAGCGTGTTAACCGCCAGACGTGCCGCATTAGTCACCTGCGACAGGTTCGAGATGGAGGCGACCACGGCGGTGAAAATCAGCGGAACAACAGCCGCCTTCAGCAGGGTGACGTAGGAGGAGCCGATGGTATCCAAGGTCACCATGAGCCAGTTGGGGTTGCTCTTTGCGTCCCCACCCAGTGCGAGGGCGAGCGCGCCGAGAACAATACCCAGAATGAGGGAGGCAATGATTTGGTTGCCGAAAGAAGTAGCCCACTTGGGCAGACGTGAACGAGATGATGCATGCGGTGTAGACATGTGGCATACTCTAAAACTTTTGCGCACTCCGGCGCGAGTTTGTGTGAAGAAGTGTTTCAACCCGGTGCAGTGTAGGGGATGTGTGACGAATCGTGACCTTCTGGCGGTACCTTTCGGCAATGCATCTACCAGCACCGCTGCTGCCCCCATAGGCGGTTAAATCGGCTGATAGTTAACGCTGATAGTTAACCGGCAGTCACCCCAAAAGCAAACAGAAGGGAAACAACGGCGCAACATGCGGCGAAGCTTGCTGAGATTTTGCCGTCAGCTAATAATCCGAAAGCCAGGGCTTGATATGCTGGAACTACACCGATAATCCGGCGAAAGTCGCCGGATGATGCTGTACCCACTCAGCTTCATGTACGCGTTGAGCGTTACGCCACGCACCACCTTTCAAGGAGAGATGCATGAGTTCTGCTCCCCAATACCCCGGCGGAACCACCACCCCCAACGGCCCGAAGAAGCCCGGCAACCGCATGGAAGCAGTCGCCAACTTCGCTACCCGCGCCGCACAGACCTCTGCCCAGCAGACCCTGAACCTGGGTGCAACCCGCCCCGGCATCGCTAAGATGATTGCCGTAGCTGGCGCTGGCGTGCTGCTGGTTGGCGGTGGCATCTTCGCTTACAACTCCATGCACCAGGAAGAGAACGCGTTCTTGTCGCAGGGCGAAGAGTACGCCCGCGTCTGCCAGGATGCGAAGACCGGCCTGCGTGTGGAAGATAGCGAATGTGAGAAGGCAGGCGTTCAGGAGCCGACCGACTCGTCCAGTAGTGATTCCTCGGGCTCGTCGAACTCCTCGGGTTCCTCTAGTTCCTCCGGTTCTTCTGGTTCTACCTCTTCTGGATCGACCACCACCCACAATAATTCGAATGCGTTCCTCTGGTACTACCTGGGCCGCCAGAGTGCCGCGAATTCTTCCGGATCCCACTACATTCCCCCCGTGGGCTCTAAGCTCTCCGGAGGCAGCACCACCCGCCCCAGCAACGGCACCGTCTACAGCGGCGTGTCTTCTAAGGGTGGTGGCTTCGAAGACTCCTACCGCAGCGCGAAGAAGTCCTCCACCGTCTCCTCGGGCAAGGTGACCGGCACCAACAACTCCGGTAAGACCTCCTCGGTGCGTAATAAGACCACCGGCTCGGTCTCCAGCGGTAAGCAGGGCACCAGCAATAGCGGTAGCACCGGCTCCTACAGTAAGTCGAACACCTCCAAGTCGGGTTCGTCCTCGAAGTCCGGTTCTTCGTCGAAGTCGGGTTCTTCGTCCAAGTCTGGCTCGTCCTCGAAGTCCGGCAGCAAGGGCGGTTTCGGTGGCGGCTCCAAGTCCGGTGGCGGTACCTCCGGCGGCTAAGCCATAAGCCATCACGCTGAATGCGGGCAGGGACTGAACGGTCCCGCCCGCATTTTCCTCCCTATTTTCCATTTACTACTTCGAAGGAGCCTAGCCCCTCATGCGCCGTGAAGAATTTCCCGTCGGCCGACCCGACTGGGAGAACGTCATCGTTGAGGAAGGCCTCACCTACAGCGTGGACGGCCCCCACGACACCGACCACTATTGGAACGAATACGCCGCCTACATTTTCAGCCCGCAAGAAATGGACTCTGTGCGCGCCCAGGCGGAAGAAATGCACCGCATGTGCCTGGACACCGTCGAGTACATTGCCTCCGGCGCGTTCGGCACCCTTGGTCTGCCCCAGGCGGCATTCAACCTCGCCGTGGAATCCTGGAACCGCCGCGACGCCGACTTCTACGGCCGCTTCGATTTCACCTATTCGGGTGTGCCCGGTGACCCCATGAAGCTGCTCGAATACAATGCAGACACCCCCACCGGCATTGTGGAGGCGGCAGTCAGCCAGAAAACCTGGGCGAAAGACCAGCGCCTCGACACCCGCGGCTACGCCCACTGGGGCGAAATCGGTGAAGCCTTCACCAACCGTTGGCGCCACATCTTTGCCCCCGAAATCACCGCCGGCGTGCAGCCCGTACTGCACCTGGCGCACGTGAGCCCCGAGATTGACGAGAACAACGAGGACTACAACAACCTCTGGCTCATCGCCTATACGGCGCAGCAGGCGGGCATCAAAACTCACATGATTCCCATTGACGAAATCATCTTCAATGAGGAAACCAAGAGCTGGGAAGACGCCCAAGGACGCGCCATCACCAACCTCTTCAAGCTCTACCCCTGGGAAGACCTGGTCACCGACAGCGAAGCAGGCTACGACAAGCTCCTCTTCGCCTACCACGGCGCCATGGACCGCTGGATCGAGCCGGCGTGGAAGATGTTCCTCTCCAATAAGCTGCTGCTCGCCGCGCTCTGGGATAAATACCCCGGCCACCCGAACCTCGTGCCCACCTACGCGGGCCACCGCGGCGGCATGCGCAACTGGGTTCGCAAGCCCATCTTCGGTCGTGAAGGCGACGGCGTAGAAATCTACGCCCCCGACTACGACGTCTTCATCAAACCCGAAGACGACGACTTCTTCGCCAACGCCCCCGAAAGCGAATTCGTTTACCAGGAGTACATCCCGGCACCGCGCTACGAAGGCATTATCAACCCGGTCAGCCACCCCATCCTCGGCGTGTGGGTGGTCGACGGACGCACCGTAGGCGTGGGCATCCGCGAATCGAACGGTGCGCTCACCGACTACTGGTGCCGCTTCGCCCCGCACCTGGTGGATTTGAACGACTCTACCGGCATGGGATTCGGCACCACCGACCCGGGCACCGCAAACTTCGGATAGTCCCCAGAAGAGAAAGCCTTCAGAAGACAAACCTTCAGAAGACACGAAAATACAGCGAAGCCCCCGCCTCAGCCAAAGCTGAAGCGGGGGCTTCATGTATGGAGTTCCTATGCGGAGGCTCTAGTCCAGAGGCTACTCGTCGTCCTCATCGTCGTCATCCTCAGTATCCAGAGGAAGCATCATCTCATCGGTCAGGGCGCGACGCAGAGTGTCCAGACCCACCGAACCGAGCAGAAGCGCACGCGTGTGGAACGCACGCATGTCATCGCCGCGGCGCAGAGCCTGATCGCGCAGCTCCAGCCAGAGGCGCTCACCAATCTTGTAGCTCGGAGCCTGACCCGGCCAACCCAGGTAACGCAGGAACTCGAAACGCAAGTGGCCCTCGGACTCGTCCAGGTTCAGCTTCAAGAACTCGTAACCCAGCTCAGAAGTCCAGATGGTGCCCGGCTCAACGCCCAGCTGCTCAGCCCACTCATCGGGAATCGGCATCTCGCAGTGAACACCAATATCGAAGACCACGCGGGCGGCGCGCATACGCTGAGCGTTCAGCATGCCCATGCGGTCACCCGGATCCTTCAGGTAGCCCAGTTCCTCCATGAGGCGCTCGGCGTACAGTGCCCAGCCCTCACCGTGACCGGAAACCCACAGCATGTTCGTGCGCCAGGAGTTCATGGTGCCCTGCAGAGCCGTAGCAATAGCAATCTGCAGGTGGTGGCCCGGAACGCCCTCGTGGTACACGGTGGAGGTTTCACGCCAGGTAGTGAACGTGTCCTCACCCTCGGGAACCGACCACCACATACGACCCGGACGCGAGAAATCGGGGGAGGGGCCGGTGTAGTAAATACCGCCCTCGTTCGTGGGCGCAATGCAGCACTCAATGCGGCGCATGGGGCCGCCAATCTCGAAGTGGCTACCCGCCAGGTTCTCCACCGCGGCGTCGGCGAGCTTCTGCATCCACGCCTTCAGCTCATCGGTGCCGTGCAGCTGACGTGCGGGATCCTCATCGAGCAGCTGCTTCGCACGCTCAATGCTTGCGCCCGGCTCAATCTCCTCGGCAACCTCACGCTGACGAGCAATAATGCTCTCCAGTTCCTTCACGCCCCAGGCGTAGGTTTCGTCCAGATCAATCGTGGTACCCAGGAACGAACGGGAGTGCAGGCTGTACGCCTTACGGCCCACAGCGTCACGGGAGGGCGCGACCGGCTGCAGCTTCTCCACCAGGTAACTGTTGAGGCGGCGGTAGCCTTCCTTCGCAGCCTCGGCACCGGCGGCGGCCTCATCCTTCAGCGCGGGGACAGCCTCGGCGACCTCAGCGGCAAGCTCGTCAAAGAAACCACCGGGAGCGTAGTATGCGGCGGTCTGCTCAATGACAATATCCACCTGGCGGCGCGGGGCAACCTTGCCCTCTTCACGAGCCGCCTCAAGAGTCTGGATGTAGCCCTCCAGCGCCTCGGTCACGCGGTGCATACGACCAATAATGTGCTCCCAGTCCTGCTGGGTGTTGCGCTTCATCAGGTCAAAGACCGAGCGCACCTCCTGCGGGACGGAGGCAATATTGTTCAGCTGCCAGCCACCAAAGCCAGCCTTGTACTGCTTGCGGTACAGGCTCAGGCGCTCCTGTAGAGCATCCAGGGTGACCAGGTCAACGTCATCAATGGGCAGGACGTTATCGACCTTCTTCAACGTCTTCTTCGCAAGGCGCGCATAAGCCTTCTCGCCTGCGGGCGAGTAGTCGGGGTATAGGGTCTCTACGCCTTTGCGACCAAGCTCGGTTGCATGGACGGGGTTCAGGTCGAGGACCTTTTCAAAGTATTCGTTAGCAATCTGATCGACGTCGGTCAGCGAGCGCTTCAATCGGTAGATGCTGGGAAGTTCCTGGTAAGTGCTCATGTTCATATCCTAACGCAGGGGTGTGCCTTCAACCACGATTTTCGGTGATTTGGGTCGCATAAACCGGCAATATTACGGGCTGAGAGGCACCGAACGCGAGGAAAACGGCTTACTTGTGGACAACTCACCGGGGTAAAGGTGCGAAAACGCCCCGGCTTTCTCCCACCTGAACGTGCAGGAAAGAGAAGGCCGGGGCGCCCCCAAGAAAGGCTAAAAGCCGCTAGCCGGCGAAGTATTCGCCGTTGAGTTCCAGCAGACCGTTCGCACCCTCGACCACGCCGAGGCGGTGCGCAATGAGGCGGTCCTGCAGCTCATCGCCGGATACCAAGTCCACCAGAATGTTCGGGTACTTGGTCGAGCAGCGGATGAACTCGTCGTACGCCTCATCGCTGAACGGTGCGTTCGTGATGAAGGTGCCGAGCTGACCGCCGCGGGCGTGAATCGCCAGGAAGAACGCGGTAATATCCTGCGGCTGAACGCTTGCGGAGAGCACACCGCCAGCTACCGGGCGCAGAGTACGCACGTAGAACGCGCGTTCTTTTTCACCGGTGGCGGGAGTCGCCACACCGTCCACGCCCTGAGCCTCCAGAGCCTCTACCGTGTAGCCGCGCATCAGGAACAGATCGAAACCAATGCTACGGAAGCGCTCCTCAGACACCTGAGCCAGAGCCGGAGCCAGAGCCTCGCGGCGGAAGACCTGACGGTAACGCTTCAGCGCCTCACGCACCTGAGCGGCAGCCACCTGCAACGCGGCCGAAGGCTCAGCAACCGAAACAGCCGGAGCGGACACAGCAGGAGCGGAAACAACCGGCTGAACGGGAGCTGCAACGGGTGCAGAAACAGCAGGAGCAGACACCACAGGCTGGGCGGTAGCCTCAGCGACCGGTGCCGCCGGAACCTCAACGGGCACCTGGACAGTAGCTGCCTGGGCAGGAGCCGCCTGGGTAGGAGCCGCTACCGGCGAACCAGCCGGACGCGCCAACAACGCCGGAGAAGCACCCGGCACCGGAGCCAACGGCTCACGAGAGGTACCCTCACGAGCCGCCAGACGAGCCTGACGCTCCGCTGCGCGCGCCTCCTTAGCAGCCTGAAGAGCCTCCTCACGAGCCTGCAACTCAGCCGCAATATCCTGAGGCAGCTTGTGCTTGAGCGACTGCGGCGGCAACGGCGCCATGCGGGCGGTCACCGCCTCCGGAGCGCCCTCCGGGAATCGCTTGAGCAGCTCCTTACCCGCCTCGCTCAGCTCATAACGCTCAGGGTTCTTGCGGGAGGTGCGACCCGTACCCTCACGCAGAGCGTTCAGGTAGCGTTCGCCCTTGAGCACGTGCATCGCAACCGAATAGCGGTTACGCAGACGCGGGGTCAGCTTATAACGGTGCGGAGCCACCTCACCCTGCAGGTACGGGATATCCAGGGCAATCTTCAACTCATCGTAAATGTCGTAGTAGGAGATACGCGGGTTCTCCTCCACGAGCTTCAGAATCGGGTACAGCAGCTGATGCGGGTACGGCAGAGCGTCCACCGCCGCAGGATCCAGCAGAGCCGAAGCCACCAGCTTCTGAACGCTCGGCTCAACCATCTGCGCCAGAGCCGGCGCGAAAGCAGGACCCAGCGAGTAGACGGTCTCGCGCTCAGAGAGGTAGTGGTGGGCGGTCAGCACATCGTAGAGGTAATCCTGCGCGTCAATCTGCACAAAATAGGGGTTCGAGGAGGCCTGCTGGATGCGCTCGTCGCGGTCAAAGACCTGCTCCAGGCTCGGAAGGCTCAGCTCCACATCGGCGCCATGGTCGTTGAGGGTGTCGAGCAGAAGAACGCCCATATGGGTCAGCAGAGCATCGGTTGCGGCAATATCCTCAGCCTTAATGGAGGCGCCCTCATTCTTCACCAGCGCCAGCACGGAGCTCAGCTCGCTCGCCGGCACGCCGGTCTCTTCGTAGCGTTCCACGAGGTCCTTTGCGGAAGGCGACAGCGAGTACAGAGTCAGCGGAGAATCCGTGTGCTCGTGAATCGTCTTGGTGCGCAGGTAGCCCTCGCGGGTCAGCAGGCTCAGCGCCTGAGCAATCACCGGCTCAATAATGCGCTGCTCCAGGTACGACAGGCCGTACCAGCCCTGCACAAAACCGCACTCGCGCAGCACCAGCTCGCGAATCTTCACGGGTGCCGCCGCGGGGTAGGAGGGGGTAACGCTCAGGACGATGGGCAGAAGCTCACGCACGGTAATGTGCGAGAGCAGAACCGGGTAGAACTGCTTCAGGTAGTAGAGATACACGCCGCTGAGGAGGGGCAGAACCGGCAGAAGCGCCTGCGCCTGCTGTTCCTTCGGGGTACCCAAAAGTTCACGGCCAGTCTCGCTGAGCGTGTAGTGCAGGTTGCCCGGATGCAGCTGGCTGAGGGATACCTCAAGATAGTCAGCGTTGACCAGTGCCGCAATCAGCTTATTGAGCGCCTCACGGAAGAGGACATTGTCACCGACCGCAATGAAACGCTGAGTCATGTTGAAACCCAGGTCCACACCTACGGGGGTGTACATATCGGGGAAGAAAACCTTCTCGCCACGATCCTGAGCGCGCTCAAAATGGCGGAGCAGAGAGAAAGCCGCCGCAACGCTGAGAGTGCGTGCTTCCTCGGGTAGGGCCTCCCACGAGGTTTCCTGCTGCAGAGAGTGCAATTCGGAATGGTCGATATGGAGCATTGTTTTATTCACAAAAGCCACGCTGGGCTCCTTATCTGGTGTTATTTATCGTGCGGGCATTCTTCATAAAGTGCAGTCATTCGAGCGGGAAAATATTCACACAATGCTGGGCGACACCATCTTTATTTTTGGGTCGACACTTTGGTAACCCACTTTGGTAACCCCTCGTGAAGAGAAGTACGTGAGGAGAAGTAGGAACGGCAGATTACTCAGACCCTCCCGCTCACGTACCGTCTTCTACGACGTGCACTCGGAAAGAACGCTATGAATTATGGTGAAGTGTCTAGACCGTCGCGGGTATATACACTTCGTGAAATAATGCGAGTATATATAACGCATTACCCTCCCATTGTATCGGCTGGTTCAAGAAACAACCTAGATTTCTAAAACCAGCCGATATATGAAAAATATCCTCAAGGAAAAGTGAAAATACATTAAGTGAAATGACGCAGGAAATGCGCGAAGGCCGGAGATATTTAGAGGGAAATACCCACCCCAAAAACACCCCGGCTACTCCAAACCGTGAGGGCTACTCCATGCCGCGGGCAAAATACTCCTCGTCAATGCGGTAACCGCATTCGCCCTCACCATCAAGCACACCCACACGGTGGCGAATCATCAGCTCCACCAGGTGGTGCTGATCAACCAGAGCAATATTGCGTGCGCCCGGCAAACCCTGCAAATACTTAGGCACTGGATGCGCAAAAGCACCGCAGGTCACCAAAACGCCCTGCAAACCGCCGTGTAAAAGTACCGCACCGGCGAGCTTCTGAATCTCGTTAGGGGTGACCTTCATGGTTCCGCAATAATGCTTCACCTGAATATAAATCGGCGCGAAATCCAGCCCATCAGAATAGCGGGCAATAACGTCAACGCCCTTATCATCAGCACCGCCGGTCACCTCGGTACTAAAACCAAGAGCCGTAAAAATATCGGCAACAATCTGCTCAAAATATTCTGGCGTCACCGCGTGAATATGCTGAATCAAATCCTGCGTAAAGTGCTCAGCAAACTCAGCCTGAGCGTGAATCACCGGCGAATCGCTGGCACGCAAAATAATATCCAGCGGAGACTGACCGGCAGGCCAAGAAGTCGCAGTTCCAGCAGAATTCTGGGCGGGTATAGGGTAGCCGGCATCGGCTGCAGCATAAGCAGCGGGGCTCAGCTGAGCGTAATCAGCGCCTGAGAAATGCGGTAGAGCATGAAGGGCGCCGGTATCAGAAGCACCAAAAATGAGGCGATGCTCCTCCTCCGCATTCTCCAATAGCGCGTTCGCCTGCTTCTTCAGCTTCTTCGCGCTCTTTGCCGTCAGGCTCTGAGCGCACAACGCCTGCACCTGCTTCACCACCCGCGGCGGCACCGAACCGTGCAGATGCGGGGTGCAGGTCAGCTCGGCGCCCAGGGGGGTGAGCAGGTACTTCCTCTTCTCCCACGGGGTCAAACGAGGCATAAGCTGGGCATAACGAAGTGCCACCAAGATCTTCAAGGTGGTGCGCACAGCCACCGCAAAATCGGTGGATTCAAGAGCCGGTAGGTTCTTCTTCGACCCCAACGCCTTAGTCTGTTGCCGCAACTGCTCACTAACATAGGCAGCGGTGCGGGGCACAGTCTTCGACAAACGCCGTAGCGTCGGCAACAGAAGCGCGATGTAGACATCCGGTGGGGGCCTATGGTTTTTATTCAGCATCTTTGCCATGGTCCCTGCCAATTATTAATACTTATGTGACGGTATATACATCGTAGCATCAGGGCGTATCATCATCGCTTTATCGTTTCTAATATGACAAAACCGCAAGAATCGGCGCATTAGATGTTCAATAGCGCAATATAAATCCTGAATTTGAGGCAAAACAATATATTCCCGCCACACCAGCCGGCGTGACGGGAATATAAGAAGCAGAGTTATCAGCCTGCGCTACATGGGGCGAGCGCGCCTCCACGAACCGGGACCGGGACGCAACGAAACACCCAGGCGCTGACCGCGGTTCAGGATGCGCGAAGCGGCACCCACCAGCAAGTTCTGCTCCTGCTTTGCGGCGCTCGCCTGCATCATTGCCACCACAGCAGTGAGGGCGGCAATCTCCTCCGGAGTGGGGGAGCCCTTAATCACCTTCAGCAGCGGCTCCTGCTCAGCGTCAGTATCCACCGAAGACTGAGTAGAATCCTTCGCGGCGCTGGAGGCGGTATCCGCGTGCGCCGAAGAACGTGCGGAGCTACGCTCAAGCTGCTCGGCGCTCTTAGCGGGTTCCGAACTATCCTTCTTCTTGCCGAACGAGAAATAACTCAGCGGATTGTAGCCTGCCAAAGGCACGCCTCCTTAGAAAACCTAAAATCCTGAGAAAACCTAAAATCCTGCGAATGCCCGCGCCGCCTGTAGCGCGGGCACAACGGAAGCCTACAGCGGGATGTTGCCGTGCTTCTTTGCCGGGGTGGACGCACGCTTATCGTGCAGGGCACGCAACGAAGAAATAATGCGCACGCGAGTCTCACTCGGGGCAATAACCTCGTCAATGTAACCCAGCTCAGCAGCCTGGTACGGGTTCAGCAGCTCTTCCTCGTACTTGGCAATCAGCTCAGCGCGGCGAGCCTCAACATCGCCGCCCTCAGCCGCCAGAGCAGCCAGCTCACGACGGTACAGAATATTCACCGCACCCTGAGCACCCATCACGCCAATCTGAGCGGTGGGCCACGCCAGGTTAATATCGGCACCCAGCTTCTTCGAGCCCATCACAATGTACGCACCGCCGTACGCCTTGCGGGTAATGACGGTAACCAGCGGAACGGTCGCCTCCGCGTAAGCGTAGAGCAGCTTAGCGCCGCGGCGGATAATGCCGTTGAACTCCTGGTCGGTGCCGGGCAGGAAGCCGGGAACATCCACAAAAGTCAGAATCGGAATGTTGAACGCATCGCAGTGACGCACAAAACGGGCTGCCTTCTCTGAGGCGGAAATGTCCAGGCAGCCGGCGAACTGCATCGGCTGGTTTGCCACAATACCGACCGTGCGGCCCTCAACGCGGGCGTAACCAATCATCACGTTCGGGGCGTACAGCGCCTGCATCTCCAGGAAGTGGCCGTCATCGACCACGGACTCAATGACCGCACGCATATCGTAGGGCTGGTTTGCCGAATCCGGGATGAGAGTATCCAAATCCAGATCGTCCACGGTTACCACGGGCTCCTGGTCATGCTCCAGGGGCAGGGGTTCAGCAAGGTTGTTCGAGGGCAGGAACTCCAGGAGCTCACGCACAAAATCGAAAGCGTCTTCCTCATCCTCAGCCAGGTAGGTGCTGGTACCGGTCACAGAGTTGTGCTGACGCGCACCACCGAGGGTTTCCATGTCCACGTCCTCGCCGGTCACGGTCTTAATGACGTCCGGGCCGGTAATGAACATGTGCGAAGTCTTATCCACCATGATGATGTAGTCAGTCAGAGCGGGGGAGTACGCGGCACCGCCAGCGCAGGGGCCCATAATGACCGAAATCTGCGGAACCACACCGGAGGCGCGCACGTTCATGCGGAAAATATCGGCAAACATCGCCAGGGAAGCCACGCCCTCCTGAATACGGGCGCCACCACCGTCGTTAATGCCGATAACCGGGCAGCCGTTCTTCAGCGCGAACTTCTGCACCTTCACAATCTTCTCGCCGTTCACCTGCGAGAGAGAGCCACCGTAGACGGTGAAGTCCTGAGAGTACACGGCGACCAGGCGGCCATCCACGGTGCCGTAACCGGAGACCAGACCGTCACCCAGAGGCTTCTTCGCCTCCATGCCGAATGCGGTGGTGCGGTGGCGGGCGAGGGCGTCAAACTCTACGAAAGAACCCTCGTCCAGAAGCATGTCGATGCGCTCGCGGGCGGTGTTCTTGCCGCGTGCGTGTTGCTTCTCGATAGCTGCCTCACCGCTGGGCGCAAAGCTGCGCTCTCGACGTGCATAAAAATCAGCGAGCTTACCGGCGGTGGTGCTCAAATCAAATTCCTGCTGGAGGTTCTCGGACATTATTCCTCGTTCCTGCTCCACCCGATTGTCGGGAGCCAGTGGTTGCGGTGATGGTTGCTCAGAAGGCCCCGAAAGGCGCTCTTGAACAATGTGCATATCCCTCAACTATAGTGCGAACTAGGGCACATATGCCAGGTGAGAAGCCAGAATATCAACACTAGATACACTTTTATGCACTCAGTACCCGTAATGATGCGCGAAGAGCGCGGAAGAGGTATCTAGGGCGCAAAGACACGATGCAGAAAACCCCCTCTCGCACCGGCAATCCTTGCAGGCGAAAAGGGGGTTCACGTTCAAGCTTTTCCAGCGTGAAATGACGCTTAGATGGTGCCCAGAACCGGGTTCCACTCGGTGATGGTGTGAGACAGGACCGCGCCACCAATGTTCATCGGGTCGCCAGCAACCAGCTTCTCAGCCGCCTCAACGGAGTCGACCTTTGCAATCAGCAGAGCGCCGGCGGGGGTCTCACCATCCAGCAGAGGACCGGAAACAATCAGGTTGCCCGCCTCAATCTGCGAACCAAGGTACTCGCGGTGAGCCGGGCGGTACTTCGCCTGCTCCTCGGGAGCTGCGTAAACGTAAGTAATTGCGTAATAAGCCATAACGGTCTTCTTTCGAGCAGGGCGGAGGAACCTCCGCAGCCGGTCGGTGCTTCATGCACCCTCACTGTCTAATGTACCGTCTCGGGCGTCGGGTGGGCATCACCGGCGGCAAGAAATTGATATGGTGAGAAGCCAGTGCGACTCGGTAGAAACCGGCAGGTTTTGGCGGTGAGCTGAAAGCGGGTCGGCATACTGCAGAGCAGTTTCGAGCAGAGTAGAAAGGCGCAAGCTATGGAGGAGAACATGTACACCGAGAGCGGTCATTCGGTTTTGGATGCCCCGCGCATCCGCACCATCGCAATGGAAACCGGGTACTGTAGCGTAAACCTCTACGATGAAGTCGACTCCACCACCACCCGCGCCCGCGAACTACTCATGGACGGCACGGACCCCGAACGCGAACAGCTCGGCGAGCTCTCCGTCTACGCCAGCCTCTACCAAAGCGCCGGACGCGGCCGCCTCGCCCGAGCCTGGACCGCCCCACCCGGGGCCTGCCTCGCCGCAAGTATCGTGGTGCGCCCGCACGCCTCCGCCGACCCGCTCGCCCGAGAACTACCCGAAGACAGCTACCACTGGCTGACCCTCATCGCCGGGCTCAGCGTGGTCGATATTTGGCGCAGCTACGGCGTGGACGCCGCCCTCAAATGGCCCAACGACGTCATCGCACAGGGCGCCAAGGGCTGCGGGATCCTCGCCCAGCTCGTTCCCGAAAGCGGCTCCACCGAGGGGCAGCGCAGCATTATTGTGGGCATCGGCCAGAACACGAACATGTCCGCCGAACAGCTGCCCGTACCCACCGCAACCAGCCTGAGCCTGTGCACCGGGCAGGTCATCGACTCCTCCGAGGTGCTCACCCGACTGCTGAGCACCTTCGCCCGACGCTACCGCGCCTTCGTGCGCGCCGGCGGCGACCCCGAACGCCGCGACCCCTTCAACCCCGAGAGCATCAGCCTGCTCGACCAGGCACGCGCCGCCACCGCAACCCTCGGAGCCAGCGTGCGCATGAGCCTGCCCGACGGAAACACCGTAGAAGGCACCGCCGAAGACCTTGACGCGCAGGGACGCATCCTCATTCGCCGAGAGGACGGAACCCTAGAGCCCTACGCGGTGGGCGATATTGAGCACCTTCGCCCCGCCAACGGTAGCTACGGAGATTTTCAGCAGGCACACTAGAATCAACCCCTAAAATTTCAGCCCATAAAATTTCTGCCCATAAAACTTCACCCCAGTACGGCAACTCCATCAACCCACACCACCTCAACCGGCGTCCCCCTCCAGCCGGAACATAACAACCAGCACAGCTAAGGAACACCATGCGTTTACGCGGAAAACTCAGCCCCGGTGAGCATGTCATCATTGCGACCCGACAGCACTACGGTGCCCTGCTGCCCACGCTTGCCTACCTGCTGGTTGCTATCGCCGCCTCAACCTTCGCCTCCACGGCACGGTCCTCACCGATTCTGTGGACTCTCGGCATGATTTGTGCGGTAGGTGCCCTGATTAGCGCCGTGCGCACCGGCTGGCGTTGGGCAACCACCTACTACCTGCTGACCACCCACCGGCTCGTGGTGCGCCGCGGCATGATGACCCGCAGCGGCGACGAATCCCTCTACCTGGATTCCATGGGGGAGCGCTGGGCAAAACAGCGTGGCCCGGGGGCGTGGCTGGGCTACGGTTCGGTGTACGTGGTCTGCCGCGGGGTGCACCACCGCCTGACCTACGTGCCCGAGCCCAAGCGTTTTGAAAAAGAAATTAAGGCCGCCCGACGCGACTACTACGCCCTGCGCTCCCGCTACATTTAGCCCTCTCCGGGGTGCGGCCGCCCGCTACAGGAGGGCGGGCCGGTTGGCTCAGAGCCTAACCCGGCACCTAAATCTGCCGAAAAAATGCGGATTAGAGTATTCTTAAATGTGAATTACTCCACTAAAATATCTTTGGATGTGGGTGCTTTGACGCCCATAACATCGCAGTGGGGGTATAGTAACAAGGCGCTATACAGTGAAGCAGTGCACAATCGACGCACGGCATACGCTAGCGCACTCGCACGATAGAACAGATGATTCGGCAGATTTGAAAGGAGCGGCAGCGGCAATGAGCACGGCAGACCCCCAGAAACCTGCACACTCTCCGCAGGGCACCGGCGCCACCATGGGCCCCGAAACCCAAATGCTGAACCTCAAAATTCTGCAGAACCTCGCCCAGAACAATATCTACCGAGACGAGGAATCCAAGGCAGGAATCCGAGCCCTCGAAAAGTCACTCCTGGGACAGGGCCGCCGCTACACCCCCATAGAAGCCGCAGAATGCGCCGGACTTCCCCTCGAAACCGCCCAGCGCATCTGGCACAACATGGGCTTCCCGACCATCGCCGACCACGCGCCCTACTTCACTGAAACAGACGTGCAGATGCTCGCCGACCTGCAGAAGCTGGACGCAGAAGGCGATATCCGCATGGAATATGTGGCATCACTCGTGCGCGCCGAAGGGCAACTGACTGACCGCACCGTCGCCTGGCAGATCGAGGCGCTCGTGCACAACATCATGGTCACCGAAAACCTCAGCGATAATGATGCCCGCCGTAAGCTCCTCAAAGACTTCCCGCGCTACCTTGACGTTCTCGAGCGTCTGGCGCTGTACGCATACCGTCGCCAGATGTACGCCGGAATCCTGCGCTTGGGATTGCGCGAAAATAACGTGACCACCTCCGGACTTTCCCGCCTGCCTCTGGTGCGCGGTGTAGGGTTCGTGGACCTGGTTTCCTACACCTCCCTGGTGCGTAACCTGGACGCCGCGGCTCTCTCTCAGCTCATCAACCACTTCGAGCAGAGCTGCCTGGACGTTATCGCGCCCCTGGGCGGTCGCATTATTAAGACTCTCGGTGACGAAGTTTTCTTCCTCACCGAAACCCCGGACGCTATCGCAGAAATTAGCCTGCGTCTGTCCGAAAAAATCGGTGCCGACCCGCAGCTGCCGGATGCACGCGTCGCCTTCATTTGGGGCGAGGTTCTGGCTAACCGCGGCGACGTGTACGGCTCCAGCGTGAACCTGGCTGCACGCCTGGTCTCCCTGGCAGAACCGGGTACCGTGCTGACCGATAATGAGACAGCAAACACGCTCCGACAGGTGGGAAATCGCTATACTCTCACCTCTCAAGGGACGCGAAACGTTAGAAGCTTTGGTAACGTAGACCCCGTGGCGGTGACTCGTCGCGCGAACTACACAATGGAGATAGACCTCTCATGACTGAACTGAAACTACGTACCGGTGGTGCAACGCACCGCGGCGCACATCGAGAAAATAACGAAGATTCGATGGTCGTCGCCGGTTCCCTTTGCGTGGTCGCGGACGGCATGGGAGGCCACGAGGCGGGCGAGGTTGCTTCGCGCCTGTGCGTGCGTCAGCTCGCCTACTCGCCCTTCTTCACGATGCCCGGTGGCCGTAGCGAAGAGGAACAGCAGGCCTACGTTGAGCGCCTCGCAGCTATTGACGAGGAAGATCCCGCCAAGCGCCGTCGCCGAGCAAACACCCTGCTTAACAATGAAATCGTGGGCACCTTGAACCGCCTGCACGATATCCTCGGCGAAACCAACGAGGAAATTAAGCAGGCGCTCTCCCGCTCCGGCGGTACGACCGTCACCGGCGCCTGGCTGACCAGCATCGGTGACCGTAACCTGTGGGTTATTTTCAACGTGGGTGACTCCCGAACCTACCGTCTGCTACGTGAGGACGAGGGTATTCACCACTCCGCCATGGAGAAGCTGCCCGGCGCTGAGGGCTCCGCCTCGCTGGAGCAGGTCACTAGCGACCACTCCGAGGTGCAGTACCTGGTCGACGAGGGGCAGATTACCGCCCTGGAGGCGCTGACCCACCCGCGCCGCAACGTGATTACCCGCGCGCTGGGTACCGGCAACTACTGGGAACCGGACTTCTGGGTTCTGCCCGCTCGCGCCGGTGACCGCCTGATGCTCTGCTCCGACGGCCTTTCCGGCGAGCTTTCGCACGAATACATGGCGCGCGTACTCACCTCGATCCGCCACCCGCAGGACGCCGCTGACGTGCTCCAGCACGAGGCGCTCCGATCGGGCGGCCGCGACAACATTACCGTGATTGTTGCCGACGCTGTCGAAGCCTAAACTTCATACCTTATGATTCACCCCCGTTTTCTTCGGGTGCTCGATTGAGCGCCTATAGGAGGCGGGGGTGAACTGTACCCGAAGCCAGCATTACTGAGCGTAGAGGCAGTGAATATGCGCCTGCAGAAACCGGCAATATGACGAGTAATAGGGGAGAGGCGTAGCAAAAACGCTAGACTGGACGGGTGACTGAGAACAACACCACCCAGCAGACTGCCCCCGCCGAGACTCGAGCAGAGAGCCCCGCAGAAAACACCGTGGAGATTACCGAGGCCCTGCGTGCCGAGTACGCGGAACTGACCGATAAGATTCGTGCCGCCCGCCGCGCCTACTACAACGAGGACGCCCCCTTCCTCTCTGACGCCGAGTACGATGCGCTCTACCGCTGCCTCGAAATCATTGAGGCGGAGCACCCGCACCTGATCGCCAACGACTCGCCCACCCAGGAAGTCGGCGGCGAAGCCATCGAAGCTTTCGCGCCCGTCACCCACCTGCAGCGCATGTACTCCCTCGAGGACGTCTTCTCCTTCGAGGAGCTGCGCGCCTGGCTGACCAAGACCGAGGAGAGCGTCCGCAACCTCACCGGTAGCGCACCGCAGTGGCTGACCGAGCTGAAAATCGACGGCCTCGCGGTGAACCTGCTCTACCGCAACGGCACCCTCGTACGCGCGGCAACCCGAGGCGACGGCACCACCGGCGAAGACGTCACCCACAACGTGCGCACCATTGCGAGCATCCCGCAGCAGCTGACCGGCGAGAACCACCCCGAAGAGATTGAAATCCGCGGCGAAGTGTTCATCTCCTCCGCCGATTTTGAGAAGCTCAACGAGTCCATGATTGCCGCAGGCAAGAACCCCTTCGCGAACCCGCGTAACGCCGCGGCAGGCTCGCTGCGCCAGAAGGATGCGGCGGTGACCGCATCGCGCCCGCTGAGCATGTACGTGCACGGCATCGGTTCGCGCACCGGTCTGGATATTGCCACCCAGTACGAGACTTACGACCTGCTCGCCTCCTGGGGTCTGCCCGTGAGCCCCTACAGCGAAATCGCCGATAACACCGAGGCGGTGTTCGACTTCATCAACAAGTACGGCGAGCAGCGCCACTCCCTGGTGCATGAAATTGACGGCATCGTCATTAAGGTCAACGATTTCGCAACCCAGGCGCAGCTGGGCTACACCTCCCGCGTGCCGCGCTGGGCAGTGGCGTATAAATACCCGCCCGAGGAGGTGCACACCAAGCTGCTGGACATCCGCGTGGACGTGGGACGCACCGGCCGCGTGACCCCCTACGGCGTCATGGAGCCCGTGTTCGTCTCCGGCTCGACCGTGGAACGTGCCACCCTGCACAACCAGGATGTGGTCAAGGCTAAAGGCGTGCTCATCGGCGACACCGTGGTGCTGCGCAAGGCAGGCGACGTGATCCCCGAGATTGTCGCCCCCGTGGTCGCCCTGCGTGACGGCACCGAACGCGAGTTCGTCATGCCCAGCGAGTGCCCCTCCTGCGGCTCGCCCCTTGCCCCCGGCAAGGAAGGCGACGTGGACCTGCGCTGCACAAACCCGCGCTCCTGCCCGGCGCAGCTGACCGAGCGCGTGTACTATGCGGCAAGCCGCGGCGCCTTTGATATTGAGGCGCTCGGTTACGAAGCAGCAAAGGCACTCACCAGCCCCGCAACCCCGGACACCCCTCCGCTGACTACCGAAGCGCACCTGTTCAGCCTCAACATTGAGGACCTATGCGAGGTCACCATCGAACGTGAGAAGAAGGTCAAGGGCGTGGGCACCGGAAAGATGGAGCGCGTGCCCTACTTCTACACCAAGCCGACCAAGGCACGCCCCGAGCCGAAGCCCACGAAGAATACGCTGAACCTCTTCGCCGAGTTGGAGAAAGCAAAACAGCAGCCGCTGTGGCGCGTGCTGGTTGCCCTCTCGATTCGCCACGTGGGCCCGACCGCTGCCCGCGCGCTCGCCGCGGAGTTCGGTTCGATGCAGGCGATCCGCGAGGCTGACCGCGAACGCCTCGCCGCAGTGGACGGTGTGGGCACCACGATTGCCGACTCAATCATTGAGTGGTTCGCTGAGGACTGGCACGCCGAGGTTGTGGACTCCTGGGCTGCCGCCGGTGTGCGCATGGAAGATACTCGCGACGAGTCCGTGGAGCGCACCCTGGAGGGCCTGACCGTGGTCGTGACCGGCACGCTGAACGGTTACACCCGTGACGGCGCGAAGGAAGCCATTATTTCTCGCGGCGGTAAGGCATCCGGTTCGGTGTCTAAGAAGACCCACTTTGTGGTTGCTGGCGCGAACGCCGGCTCGAAGCTGGATAAGGCTCAGCAGCTGGGACTGAAGGTACTGGATGAGGAGGGCTTCACCGCCCTGCTCGAGGGCGGCCCGGAGGCGGTTGAGGCTACCGCCGAGTAGGCCCGGTAGCGGGGTCATCTGAACCTGACCCCTGCAATATATAGAGTGCAATATATAGAGCATTCAGGCTCTGGAGTGAGTGCTCCAGGGCCTGAATGCCGATTTTTGGCATTTATAATTACCACAGCTTTTAAGGTGGAAACGCCTTAAAACACTCCCAAAGCGAAGAAATATTTAAAAAATATTTACACGCCGTTCAAAACCCTTAAAGGTGGCGCTCAATCAACCCCGAATCAGAAAGCTCAGCGGGGGAGTGCATCCGAGTTAAATCCCTAGAAAACCCCGAAATTCCGGGGTGAAACCCCTAAGGTACGCGGGGCTCGAGGTCTTAATTAATGTTTCCTGCACTTTTAACCTGAAAGAACCCTGGGAGAACCCGGGACGTTCGCTGTGAACTTGAAATCAGGTTGGAATCATAAAAAACCTCGGCTATCTTTGAGACCAGATAGATTCTCGCAAGGGAATCGCCTGTGTGGTTTCAAGCTTGGAATGCTTGAAACGATGCCCGGTTCTACCGCACGTCCCCATCGAGGAAGTGCCACCCGGATTCCGCACACAAGTGCAGAATCGCTCACGGTGACATGAAATCGGTGGAGAGCCGCTCACATGGTAGAGCCAGAACATGAGTAACCTACTTCGTTATCAAAGGGTGAGCGGCGGCGCGTTAGAGTTCCGGGGACGGAACGAGCGGGGACGGCCCCAAGGAGCATTATGAAGAACACTTCCATTCGTCGTACCGCAGCAGCTCTCGCCATCGGTGGCGCTGTAGCAGCTACCCTGTCGATGCCTGCTGCAAACGCAGTAGACGGTGCTACCTGGGATGCACTGGCACAGTGCGAGTCCGGTGGCAACTGGTCCATCAACACCGGTAACGGCTTCTACGGCGGTCTGCAGTTCACCCAGC